>Ga0214923_10006974_pt1 | contig 12462 bp, 10 predicted proteins | sample LL1510_MetaG_FD_177993 | JGI IMG/M metagenome (GOLD analysis project Ga0214923, IMG submission 177993) | Freshwater microbial communities from Lake Lanier, Atlanta, Georgia, United States - LL-1510 | ecosystem: Environmental > Aquatic > Freshwater > Lake | place: USA: Georgia | collected...
CAAGACTCTGTCAGATCCCCATAAGAAACAGCCACCCTGTCACCCTCAGAAAGCATGGGGGATTTGAGTAAGAAGATTTGAAACTCCCCATTGGGCTGGATAACTCCACGTCGCAATCGTCCCTGGACTTTACCAGTATCCAGACTATCCGAACACCCCGTTAAAAAAACAAATAGTGCGAGGGTCCAAGTGATAGCTATGACCGGGAATTTCCTCTGGAAAAAGCCTATCCCATAATGATTTATTTCTTTGATCATGAGCCTTTCTAGAGTAACACAAATTGTTAGCGTAAAAGTTGAATCAATTGTGTTGTTTATTTCATAATTACGCTTTAAAAGGAGTGGGTACAAACTCCCAAAACTATTTTAGAAACTATAGGTAGTGATTACTTATGAAACACTCTCAGGACTACATCGACCTTGAAAATCAAGTGGGAGCTCATAACTATCATCCCCTTCCCGTAGTTCTGAGCCGTGGCGAAGGAGCCCATGTTTGGGATGTAGAGGGTAAAAAGTACCTAGATTTTCTTTCTGCTTACTCCGCTGTAAATCAGGGCCATTGTCATCCCAAAATTATTAAAGCCCTCACAGACCAAGCAGAAAAATTAACCCTCACTTCACGCGCTTTCCACAATGACCAGTTGGGACCTTACGAACGGTTTGTCGTGGATTATTTTGGCTTTGACCGGATGTTACCTATGAATACAGGTGTTGAAGCTGGCGAAACGGCCTTAAAACTCTGTAGAAAATGGGGTTACCAAAAAAAGAAAATTGCTGAAAACCAAGCCAATATCGTTTTCGCCCAAGGAAACTTCTGGGGACGCTCAATCGCGGCTGTGTCCTCATCTACCGACCCTGTGACCTTCCGAGAGTTTGGCCCTTATACTCCTGGATTTGAAGTCATCCCCTATAATGATCTCAACGCTCTCGAAAGTGTTTGCAAAGATCCTAACACCGCTGGATTCATGGTTGAACCTATTCAGGGTGAAGCAGGAGTTATTGTACCGAATCCTGGTTACCTAAGGGGGGTTCGAGAGATTTGCTCAAAATACAATGTTCTGTTCATGGCCGACGAAGTTCAAACCGGGCTCGGAAGAACTGGAAAACTTCTGGCCTGTGATCATGAAGGCGTAAAGCCCGATCTTTTAATTTTAGGAAAAGCGCTATCGGGCGGAGTCATTCCAGTTTCGGCCGTTCTCGGTAGCCATGAAGTTCTATTGTGTCTTAAACCGGGTGAACATGGTTCAACTTTTGGGGGCAATCCACTTGCCTGTGCAGTGGCAAAAGTAGCTCTGGAAGTGTTAAGGGATGAAAAACTGTCGGAAAAAGCTGAAATACTCGGCCAAATGTTCCGAGAGGAACTGACGGTCCTAAATCAAATAGAATGGGTTAAGCAAATTCGGGGAAAAGGGCTTCTCAATGCAGTTGAAATAGACCCAAACTATAAGCACAAAGCTATCGAAATTTGTTTAAAATTAGCTGAAAAAGGACTTCTAGCCAAACCGACTCATGGTCATATCATTCGTTTTGCACCCCCACTCGTAATTTCGGAATCAGATTTAAAGCAAGGTTGCAAAATCATCACCGACACTTTTAATGGGTTTTTAAAATGAAGACTCAATCTATATTGATCAGTTGCCTGTATTTGTTCTCAGTCGCAGCTTTTGCCGATCTCACATCGCTCACTGAGCTTGTGGCGAATAAAAAACCTTGGGAAACGATTGAAGCAAACTCAGAACAACGGCAGCCCTATTACATCGGTGCAAGCCCCAGAGAATTTATTATCGAAAAGAAACAAGCTCGCTATCCCAGTCTTCCCAAAGAGACTTTAGCCGTCCTTGAAAATCAAAGCCAGGCATTGTTAAAAAACTTGGGCCTCAATGAAGCTCAATTTGAGGTTTGGCCCTTCCTGTCCGATTTAGGAGATCCCAATTGGGCCTTTGCAAGATATCGGCATGCGCCGAGCTCAAAATGGATTTGGTTAGAAACGTCAGATTGGAAAGTCCGTAAAAACTCCCCCATTCCACAACCCTCCTTGCCTCAGCTTATGAACCCTTACCACGATGAAGATTCTTTTTTGCTGTTTAGCGACTTTTTGAAGTTTGATCTTCTTTACCAAAAACCTCTTTTTCAAGAGGCTGTCTGGACTCAACAAAAAGCTCAAAAATTTATTTCGGGGTGGATATCCAAAGATGATTTTGGAACTTTGAAAATCGCACTTGAACAGGACAATACGACTCGAGCCAGAATCCTCCCTCAACCCGCTCGGTTCAATGATAGACCAATATCTTTTTTAATTACGGCTAGAATCTCTCAACCGCTTGAATGGGGATCTCAGAAAATTAACTGGACCGAAACGGACCTTTCCCTCCCTAAGAAAAAGAAAGAACTTGCTACTCTTGCATTCAAAAATGATTTTAAGCAAACCCTTCTAGAGGACATCAAAACTCTGACCGGTGAAGAGTTAGCCCTTTTCCCTATTTCAAAAAGAAAAACAAGGTTCAGTCGTAAAGCAGCATTTCAAAAAGAAAACCAATTAATGGAGATGGTTTCGTTTCTGGAAGAGCGATATCACAATCTAGGTCTTAAAACTTTTCGGCAGGCCTTTGCCTGGAGAGGAATTCCCCAAGCCAATTTAATCGCTATTATCCCCGGCAGAAACCCTAAATTACCGCCTATTGTTTTCGCAGACCACTTTGATACCGCCGTTGCCGAAGACATCTATGCTAAAACCCACGAACGAATACCCAATCCAGGTGCTGATGACAACGTCACTGCCACGGCGACACTCTTGAGAGCAGCGGAAGAGCTGCACAACAAAAAACCGGAAAGAGATATCTGGCTTCTACATCTCACGGGTGAGGAGTTTCCGACCGATGATTTAGGAGCTAGACATTTTTTCCGGGAGCTTCTCCGCAATGAGCAAAATATTGCCGGCATGATTTTGGTAGACATGATTGGTATCCGAGATCCCAAGGACCCCATTTATCAGATTAATGGGGGAAAAACGTCAGATTCATTGGAGCTTTCAGTGCTCGCAATGGAAGCGGCTAAAGCAACTCCAAGCTCTTTTGTCCCTAAATTCCGACACCGTTTCAGCAAAGAAAGTTACTTGTACAATACCGACGGTTACATTGCGGATAGTTTGGGATTCCCAGTCGTGTTTTTTAATGAGCACCTTAACCGCCAAACGATGGGCAAATTTAATGTGCATTACCACCAATCAACCGACCTTTCTCATAATCTAGACCTAGAATATGCGACTCATATCTCTCAAGTAGCGATCACAACGCTTTGGAATGCGGCTTCAAGATAAGTGTTAATCCTTTTCCACGATCAAAGACTATTTTAGTCACCTCCTCCTGTAGTCTTTAGGTTTACACCTCTCTTTTTACGCACAAAACAGAATCCTAAAGGGCTTACCCTTTGCAGAGGAGGACCCTTGAGGTGTGGTACGTATGCGGTTGTTGTTTCCGCTTTTGTTTTTATCAATATCAATAAACTACGGCTTTTCGGCCCCCCAGTTTACCAAATGCTCAAAAGTCCTTCGAACTCTTATTACTCCTAAAGAGGATACAAGTGTTGAGATTGAAATTGATAACAAAGATCCTATTCTCTCGCTTTTAACAACTACCGATGGGACTTTAGCCCCTCTACTACCCCCCAAGCCCAGTTTTTCATTGTTTGGTTTCAGACTCCCCGTATTTTTTCACGGCGAATTTCACGGTTGGTCCTATGAGCGATTAGCCGAAGAGCCATGGGAAAACCTTACCCTTGAACAAAAAAGGCTATTTCTCTCTTGGGTAACCTTGAGAAAAACAACCCCCTTTTTCACTGATCGCACTGTGCCAGGGTTTAAACTTAAAGATAAAGCGACTCTCAATTTTAAAAAGGCGACCGATTTTTTGGGCCAACATTTTGAGGCCGGCCCCCATGAAATCGACATTTCGAAGCTTTTTAGGCAGGTCGAGTACGGAACCCCAAACCAAAATCCCAGCTTGTTAGAACTGCACTTCCGGACCAACAAACCCGCTGGAGATGTTTCGCAGAGCGCTTGGATTTTTCTCGAAGGGTTAGATGTCGCAAAAACGCACCAACATGTGCATGTGGTATCCCCACTCAACATTAAAAGACTTCAAGAAGAGGGGCAGGTTCGCTCGGTGATGCTTACGGACTTTTATCGTCGAGCCAACTTAGTATTAGAAATGATTTCTATCGTTGAAGAAAAGCATTACGGAATCAGTGCAAACAAATCTGGCACCATTACTTTCTGGGACAATCTTTCTACGGAACGACTCAATCACGTTTACAACCATTTGGAAGCAAGCCGAGCTCTAGGCCATCAACCTCACCTCGGAACCGCTGCTAAAATGGCCTTTGTAGGATTCCGAGGCGGAGATACTTATGATGACCCCTCTCTTATGGGGTTTGAAGTCCGCGGTATTTCAAAACACTCGAACTCCGACTACATCAAGAAATATCTCAATACAATTCAGTGGGCACTCACCCAAGATCAATTTGGAGTCTCAAAAGAGCAGATAGAGGATTGGATTTCCCGCCAGTCAACAACTAAGCCCTTAGATCTCGGCGCAACTTGGTACAATCAACCTTGGGAACAGTTAAAAACTAATGGTTTTGCACACCGATTCGAAGAGATAGTCGAACCGTACCTGAGAAAGCATTTCTATGATTTAGAACAAAATCGAGAGCTCAAGATGATCATTCATGATTGGTCGCAGGACCCTCTTCTCTTTAGAAATGAAAAGCTCTTGCGCCATATTCGTCGAAAACAGATTGAAGCTCTAGAAAAGCTTAATGCGGGGACTATTTCGCAACAACGAATCGTCTCAGAGTTTCTGATCACATCAGGAATCTATGGGATTTTTACTAGGTCTCTAGGGCAATAACAAAGCCCGATTCATCTCGTTCTTGATAATTTGCAAACCCTCATCAATTCCCATTCCAGGCTTAGCAAGTAAGGCCGTAGGCTGAGTCGCTAAGGCCACATGAACAGAAACCTTTGCAGACAAATCTGTTTCCACACAACTTCCACCCAACAGGCTTAATAGCCCATGCTTTTTTAAGGTAAGAACAGCTTCAATAGCTTGATCTACTCCCCCCAGGTCAGGCATTTTGATATGAATCATGTTGGCAGCTTTAAACCGCGCAAATTCGATAACGTCTTCTAAAGTGTTGGCCCATTCATCTGCCACAAGCTCTATTTTTAGATCAAGCTTTTTTATTTCATTCTGAAGTTGTATTAACTTTTTAATCGTTTCGCTTCGGTTGGCCTCCAAAACGATACTCTCTATTCTTAGGGGATAAGGAGCTACCGCTTTTTCTAGTTCAGCGGCATATTGGACTATCGATTCGACTGAACCCTCAAAAATTTTTCCAATCGCGCCGTGAACATCCAAATGAATGGTTGGAAGATAATCAGAACCACCGAGTTCGTAAATTCTAGCTTTAAGCCACTTCGCATAGCTTAACAGCACCTCCCCGCGACTCCCCAGCTGATTCGGAATATCATCAATCTGGCCATGGGGAAGCCCCGCAAGTTGATTGACTATCATTTTATCAGCATTCACTTGACGGTTATTTCCGGACGACCCTTGAATCGGGACTTCTTTCACAAGATCTGTGATCCCCCACTCTCGTTGAATGGTTTGCCATATCTTTTCGCGATGGGATTGAGCGATTGCTTTAATTAAAGCTTGGCTAATTCCATATCTCACCGCTCGGTGAAGATTCAGAAGATTCAGTTCATTCATGACTTCGCGAAAAGTTGTGAGCTTTTTATCTTTAAGGAAGGGACCAAGGATTTTATCAACCTGTTCAAGACCTTCTCGAGCTCTAAAAGCACTCTCTCGACCCGATTTTCCAGAGTACGAGACCCCAACGCAATCCCCCCAACTCCACAATCCATCTTCGGTCTGAATCCCTACTGAGACAACCTCAGCAATTTCACGAACAAAACTAAATCCCGGTGTTTCGGCCTTAGCTCGCCATCTGACCTCTTCGGGCAGGTTCTTATTTTGTAAAGCCGCAACATCTTCGTAGTAATAAGAGCCCTGTCCAGAAACCGCTTTGACATTTAGGATTCTTTGAGAAGGAATCATGGATCGAACCTTTCAACTTTTGAAAAAGATTTGAGAACCCTCCAGCCCAAAGCCATTGCACACATGAGCTCAAAAATAAGTGCCGGAAACCCTCCTAAAACCGAAAGGGTTTTTATCCCCTCCAGCCCTTGAGAAAAAAGCATGGCAATCGCTAAAAGACCAATACATGTACCCCACAGTAGTTTCATTCGTAGCGAAGGATTTGGGTTCTCCGGGTTAACTCCATGCTCGGACATGGCCGCCATAGCAATCGTATTAGAATCGGTCGCAGTGACACAAGAGATACACAGTCCAATGAGAAAGATAGGTATAATCCACTTTGCCAATGGGAACTGTGAAAGAACGTAAAACATAACACTCTCAGCCCCTTGAGTTTTTAAGATGGTTTCGAGCGGTAGTTTTTCCACGAGATGCATGTGAACCGCTACAGTCCCAAAGACCGCAATCCAGATTGCGCCAAACGAAGCTAACACTAACAGAAACATCGCGATAAACGACTTTACTTTATAACCATAACTTATTCGACCGAGAAACGTTCCGGTCACAGGAGCCCAAGCGAGCCAATTGGCTAGATAAAAAACTGGCCACTCCCCTACCCATTTGTCATTCCCGTGATTAAACGCACTGAACGTGCTTCTTCCCCAAAACGTACTGATAAACTGCCTAGCACCCACCCAACTCTCACTCAGAATGTATCGAGTCGGTCCCACAATCAAAAAGAAAACAATGAGGAACAGAAAAAGAATAGTATTAAAATGGCTGAACCTTCGGATCCCCTTATCAAGCCCTGAAAGGGTTGAAACCCCATAAAGTAAAAGTAAAACGATACCGACAAAGGTCCACACTTTGGGTGAACTTGAAATTCCTGCGAGATGGGCAATCCCTCCCCCGATACTGAGGACACCTGTAGCTAGAGATGTTGCCATTCCAACCACAAGACAAAAAAGTGCGATGGAGTCGGTCATGGTTCCTATCACCCGTGACTTTAGCGGGTACAAACACGAACCAATACTGTAGGGCTGCTTATCATTAAAAAACGCGAGAGCAAAAAGTAGTGCTGGAAGGGTATAGATCGCATGTGGAATCAGAGTCCAGTGCATAAAAAGAGTTGAGAGAGCGAATTCTCCGGAGGCTTCAGAGTTGGGCGTTATTGCTAGGCTTTCAGGAGGCTGGGTCATGTGAAAGATGGGCTCAGCACAGGCCCAGAACAAAATACCCACTGCGGTTGTGGTTCCTAAAGCAATCGCAAACCAGTTCCAAAAACTAAAGAGGGGCTTCGCCTCTTTTCCACCTATTTTAAGATTTCCAAGTGGAGAAACAGAAGTTGCTAGAAGCAAAATAAAAAAGAATAAACCCGATCCACCATAAAGAGTCTGAACTTTATTGAGCAGAACCATTTTTAAAGAGTTAGCAAAATGAGCGACTTTTTGCGGAGAGTGAAAACTAGCGACTACCACGACCCCTAAAAAAATAAAGGTGGGCCAGAACACTACACCTCTAATCTTTTTCACGAGTATCGGACCCAAATCGATTTTACTTTTGTGTACTCTTCCAAGGAGTGACGGGCCATCTCTTTACCCCACCCGCTCTGTTTCACTCCACCAAAGGGAGAAGCAAAATCATAACAGCCGTAGTGATTCACAAAAACCATCCCAGCATCAAGTTGAGTCGCAACTCGGTGAGCTCTTTTTGCATCATCACTATAAACCCCCGCTGCTAATCCATAAGAGGTGTCATTGGCAATTTGAATTGCTTCAGCTTCGGTTTTAAATTTAATTAAACAAAGAACCGGCCCAAAGATCTCTTCTTGAGCAATACGCATAGAGTTCTTCACATCTCCAAAGATCGTAGGCCTTACGTAGAAACCCTTTGTCTTCTCAGCTAAGGGATCTGGCTTACCGCCAGCCAAAAGAGTCGCCCCCTCTCGCTTTCCGATTTCAATATAATTTAAAATCTTTTTAAAGTGGGCCTCATGAGCTTGGGGACCTTGCTGGGTCTTGGGATCAAAAGGATCTCCGCAAACCACAGCTTCAGCTTTTGGAATAATCTTCGAAACAAAAGCATCATAGATCGATTCATGAATAATAAATCTAGTGGGTTCACTGCATTTTTCAGCTTTGTGAGAGAACATCGCTTGAAATGAACGAGCTACAACTGCATCTAAATCTTTTACATCATCAAAAATTATATTGGGAGATTTTCCACCCAGTTCAAGACTCACTCTTTTTAGATTTGAAACTGCAGCCCCTTCGGCCACTTTTTTACCTACAAGAGTGGAACCTGTGAAAGAGATCTTATCGATTTCCGATTGCTGAGATAAAGCCTCGCCGGCTTCAAGATCTCCCGTGACTAGGTTCAACACCCCTTTAGGAAGAACTTTTGCCTCATGAATGATTTCACATAAGCGGATAAGAGTAAGCGATGTAAAAGGAGACGGTTTCACAATCACTGTGTTGCCCATCGCTAAAGCCGGAGCTATTTTCCAGCAAGCTAGAAGCAGAGGAAAGTTCCATGGGACAATTAGAGCACACACGCCCAAGGGTTCGTGCTGTGTGAAATTGATAAAACCTTTCTCAACGGGAACAGACTCTCCATAGATCTTGTCAATCCAAGCCGCATAGTAATCAAAAACATCTGCCGATTCAGGTAAATCATCTACGTAGCTCTCTTGATAGGTCTTACCGTTATCTAATGTCTCTAAAGTCGCAAGCTCTGCTCGGTGCTCACGAATGAGGTTTGCAATTTTATTTAAAGTCTCCGCTCTTTGTCGTCGACTCAAGTTTTTCCATTCAGAGTTTTGGAAAGCCTCTTTGGCCGCTGCCACTGCTAAATCAACATCGGCTGTTCCTGCCAGGGCCACTTCAGTGAGTTTTTCTTGGTTTGCAGGATTAGTTGTGGAAAAAGTCTTACCCGATTTACTAGGTACAAACTCCCCACCCACAAAAAGATGTTTAGCGGTCTTTAACCACTCCTTTGCCCATTCTAATTTAGCAGGTTCCATCGACATAATTATTTCCCTTGATTAAGAGGCGCCGTTCTTCCATATCGAATCTTTCTTAAATAGTCCGAACTCATCACCCCAGGTTGGTCGGCATATCCAAAAAGCCCAATGAGTCTTGAGGTTTTACCCTGAATTTCGGTCACTCGATGAATGGAGTATCTCCCTTGAAAAACCAACAACGTTCCGGGATGATTTGGTATCGTCACAACTCGACTCCTATCACCTTTTAGGAGTTCTCCCACCTCTTCATAATGTTCATTTTTAGGGCCTCGAATTCTAGGAGCATATTCGAAATCTCCCCCTTTTTCGGAGTTTCTGACTGAAAGAGAAGTCACAAAGTCACTTTGATCGAAGTGCCAACGCAAATAATCGCTCTGTTTCATCACAGAAAGATTTAAGGCCCCCATGGGATCTGCATATCGATAAAGCTTCGGAAGGCTTAACACCTCTCCAATAAAATTGATAAAAGACTCCCACTCATAAATTTTTCGAAGTAGAAAGTTTTCAGGAAACTGATCGTAACCTACTGCTCCAAGAGAAGTTGATTCTTTCCATCGGCGAACATGATTTTCGGGAAGTGAGTTCTCAGGCTCATCGAGATAAGCATTGCCCGTGAGAGCATTCCAATAAGCCGCATTTTCAAGTTGGACCGACTCTTCGACTAATTTTTCTATTCCCGTACGAGTCAAAAATCCAGGCATCTCGGCCGCTCCACTTTGATCCAGTTGATATCTTGCTTTCGAGATGACCTCTTTCGTTTTTGGATTTGCTAAATCTAAAATAGGATAGGCATCGAGGTCCACAAGACCTTGAAACCACAGATTTTCTGAACTCATATTGCCCTCTAAACTCAAAAGTGCCCTAAAATACAACGCTATGCGCTATTTACCAAGTTTTTTTATTGTTTGGGGTCAATCAATATATATAAGATATTAATTATATTGACTTATTCTAGCATCCTCAAAACTGGAACCCCTGAAGAGGTGCCAATCAGGAGCCCGGCTTGGTTGAAGTGCTTAGCTAAATGAACCGCTTCTTTTTCAGAGATCCCAAGAACCAGAAAACTCTTTTCGCTGGGCCAGTTTCCATCGAAGGACCGTCCCTCTCCTTCATAAAAAACGTACTGCTCTTTTTTTAAAAAAGCGATCAGTTGCTCATTTCGTGATCGATTCTCCGCTTCGCTCAGTACCTGGGACTTTGGATTAGCGCCAGTAATAAACGCCCAGGCTTCAGCCTGTTGCCCATTCAAAAGTTCAATCAAGTTCTGATTTCGCTCCCCGACTTTTAAAATCATCTCCCCAGTTGGCAAGTGCACAGCATAGAGGGCTTGATGATAGGCTTTTAAAAGTTCCTGAGACATTTTAGGCAACCTTTCTAAACAATGCATAGACGAAACACTGCTCACTCCCCCAAGGGGTATGGTGAGGCTCTTGAATGGATTCTAACAACTGAAAGTTCTTCCCCAACTCCTTCGCGAGAAGCTCGGGATCATACCTTCGAACGGGAAGTCCACTGCACTTCTCCGGCCCTGCTAAACAAAAAGCTGCAATCACCAAAAAGCCGCTTGTTTTGACTGCAAGATTCAGTTGGGAAAGATACGCTTTTCGATCCGTTTCTTCATTGAAGAAATGAAACACTGCTCGATCATGCCAAATATCATACTCAGCTTTCTCAAGGAGAATCTCTCTGATGTCCCCCACAAGCCATTCTACTCTTCGTGAAGAGAGTCCCAGTTGCACTTTTGAGCGATCAATCGCCGTTTGCGAAATGTCCAGCACGGTGAGCGAACGATAGCCCTTCGTCATGAGGTCTTTCACAAGAACTGAATTACCGCCACCAACGTCGATGATTTTAGCCCCTCTATCCAGTGCTGCTTTTTCAATTAACCTGATCGAATTTTCAGCTAAGGGCTGATACCAACTCATGTCGCTATCATTTTTAGATCCGTAAACTTCTTCCCAATGGCTCTTTAAAGACATAAGAAATCCTTTATTGGGTCTTTAAATTATTTATTCCTATTTGAAAACAAAAGAACTAAAGTCCGCGCTCAATGAACTATGAATAATTACACCCATCTTATTTTACTCGCCTCTGGCGTTCTAGCCGGCTTTATTGACTCCATTGCCGGAGGTGGAGGGCTCATCACTATCCCGACCCTTTCCCTTTTCTTGACCCTAGGCCCTCATACAATTGGAACCAATAAAATCGCAGGGACAGTCTCTGCTTTACTGGCTCTGATCATTTACTCTTTTCGGGGACACATGGCTTGGAAACGCGGATGGCTCTTTACTCTCTTTATCGCTGTGGGTTCTTTTTTGGGCAGTTCTCTTTCTCCTTATCTACCTGCCCCTTTTTTTCGTGGCTTTCTCATCTGCACTTGTCCCCTTATTTTGTGGGTCCTCTGGAAAAAAGATCTATGGATTCAAACCGAGAGTAGCCGCTCCTCCGCAAAAACAATGAGATTAACCCTTGCATTCCTTGGTTTGGGTTGTGGTTTCTACGATGGTATTTGGGGACCAGGAGGAGGAACCTTCATGTTTCTTTCACTTTTTTTTATTGTTAAACTTCCACTGCTTACTGCGCTAGCTATTTCAAAACTCGCCAACATGACTTCGGCCGGTATCTCTCTAATTAATTTTGCTCGGCAGAAATATGTGCACTGGGATCTAGGTTTGTGGCTAACGTTAGGAATTTCTGCGGGCTCATTCAGCGGTTCCTTACTCGCCAGTCATAAATCAGAAAGAATTGTTCGCCCAACCCTTGTCTTCGTTACGACTCTTCTGCTGTTGAAAGTTTTACTGTCCTAAACTCACTACGCAGCGCTCCTTTAGAAGTAAAAAAACATTTGTTACAACGATGGCAGTTTAAAATACAAAAAAGGAGATCCGTTCATGAAAGTACAGTTGATTAAATGGGTAGGAGTTATTGGGCTATTCCTAGGAACCTTCAGTGTTGCGGCTGAAATCCCCATGTACTTTCAAACCACGACTCCTCCAGTGATAGTTTTCAATCCTCCGGCAAAAAGCCCCCTCGCTCTAGCCAATGAAGCTTTTCTAGTAAAATACGGAGCTGAATACGGTGTTTTAGGAACGACATCGGGAATTCAAGGCCAACTTGTCGTCTTAGTAAATGACATGCAGATCGCTTCAAATCTTTGGGCAAAAATGGTGGGAGCCGGAGATGCCTACAATGGGGTGAACGGTGGAATGTTCCGGTACCCAGACGCCTCAACTCCAGTTCAAACCGATTGGCAATTCGTTGGGAGAATCCAAGTTCCCGAAAATGCCATGGGACGTCTAGTTCTTCTGAACGGCACTCCAGTGATTAGGGGTTTCTTGGTGGT
>Ga0214923_10006976_pt1 | contig 12456 bp, 12 predicted proteins | sample LL1510_MetaG_FD_177993 | JGI IMG/M metagenome (GOLD analysis project Ga0214923, IMG submission 177993) | Freshwater microbial communities from Lake Lanier, Atlanta, Georgia, United States - LL-1510 | ecosystem: Environmental > Aquatic > Freshwater > Lake | place: USA: Georgia | collected...
TGTTGATGAATATCTAGAACAGCGCAGCGAGGCAATGAACTCTATTGAAGTAGTTGTTAAGGAAAAGAAAACATCTAACGCTGCAGAGCAGCGTCAGCTAAAGAAAGATTTAACACGTCTTGAACGCCAGATGGAGAAATGTGCTGCTGCTATTGCAGCCTTAACTGCCGAACAAGAGACGGCAGCTTTTGACGCCGATCGACTGGTCGCAATCGCATCAGAGCTTCAAGTTTTGAGCACAGAGGCGGCAAAACTTGAGGAAGATTGGCTGCTCGTCACGCTTTCTTTAGAGGGTTGAGATAAAATTTAGCCATGAGCCAACTCTCACATGCCGTTGAAGTAGTTCTTTTTCGTTCCCGCTTTTTACTCGCTCCGCTTTATTTAGGGTTAGTTGGTGCGTTAGTTCTACTCACATTCCGGTTTGTCATTGAGTTCTATCACTTAGCCCTTCACATTGGAGAGGCAACCCCACAAAGCTTCACGTTAGACCTATTGGCCCTTCTGGATTTAACACTTCTAGCTAACCTGATTTTGATGGTCATATTTGCCGGATATGAGAACTTTGTCTCTCGCATTGATGTGGCAACTGAATCAAAGGATCGTCCACACTGGATGGGAACCATTGATTTCAGTGGACTAAAAATTAAGCTAATCGGGTCTTTAGTTGCGATCTCAGTGATCGAACTATTGAAGGACTTTATTGAGTTGGCAGGCCAAGATCACGTTGGGGGAGGCACAAAATGGAGAATTGTCATTCACTTAACTTTTGTCGCCTCTGGTGTCCTCTTTGCCCTCATGGATTGGATCGCAGATAAGCGTGAATTCCACGGGACCCATGCCTAAAAGTTCACTCTAGATTTACCAAAGGTTTTCTCAGCGTCCCCTAAGTGTTTGGGGAGCGTGAACAACAATTCTCCCAAACCTCTACTCAGGAATGGGAAAAATGAAACTAACTAAGCCAATCTTGGCTGGCACAGCAGTTGTAACAGCTGTTGCATTTGCTGCCTCAGCTTTTGCTTTGGGCGCAAAGCCAGTTTATGTTCTTTCAAAGAACGCAGCAGTTGAAATCAAAGCTATTGCAACTGTGGGCGATGCAGTCACAGGCACAATGATCCGCGGAATTCCAGATGGAATGGGCGCATACGACAACGGTCGTGGTGGCATCACACTTCTATCAGTTCACGAAGTTTCAACCTCAGCGCCATTAGCGCTCAAGGGCAAGTCAACAACTGCTCCATGGGGAACTTCAATCACAAAGTTCACAGTCAGTAAGTCAACCAAGGCTGTAACTAGCGTTTCAACATTTATGCAGAAGATTAACTTCTACAACTACACAACAGGCAAGTACCAAGATACTCCTGCAGGAGCAGCACCAGCAGGTGCAACAGCAGGGTACTTCGACTGGGGCATCAGCCGTTTCTGTTCAGCAACATATGCACCAGCTGGAACATTTATTCATAACGGCGTTGGATACGACGGTGGATTGTTCTTGTCAGGTGAAGAAACTGGTGATGAATCACGTGCCTTCGCATTTGATGAAGATGGAACTGGTTACCAGCTTCCACGTATGGGAATGATGTCATTCGAAAACATCATGCCATCACTAAAGCCAGGTGCTAACACAGTTGCGATCGCAAATGAAGATGGCGCAGCAACAGATAGCCAGCTCTATGTCTACGTTGGAAAGAAGCAGTCAACAGGAACTGCAATCGACAAAGCAGGCCTCACAAATGGTGATCTTCATGTTATGAATATCCCAACAATCAAGAGCGACAACCTATTCCGCACAACAGTTGGCAAGAACAAGAAGATGCCAGCTGAGTTTGTAAAGGTTAACTGGGACACAACAACTTCAGCATTTGCCAAGGAATCCCGCGAAAAGGGAACAACAATGGCGCGTGTTGAAGATGGTCACTGGGATCCAAGCAATCCAAATGTTTTCTACTTTATAACAACAGAGTCAAACAAGGATCCAATTGCAACAGCACCAAACCCAGCTTTGCCAACAGTTTCTCGTGATGGTGGCGGTCTATGGCGCTTAACATTCAAGGATTCACAAAACCCAGCAGCAGGTGCAGAACTTGAGCTATTGCTAAACGGTGGAGAGTCTTTGTACTTGTCTAAGCCAGACAACCTAACTGTTACTGAAGACGGTAAGTACCTACTTATCCAAGAAGATCCAGGTAACAACGCAGCACTTGCACGCATCGTTGCTTACCGAGTATCTGATGCAAAGATGGCTGTTGTTGCACAGTTTGACGCAAACAAGTTCGTCAAGGGTGGATCAGAGTTCATGACTGAAGACGAAGAGTCATCTGGAATTATCGATGTAACAAAGTTACTCGCTAAGCCAGGAGATACAAACTCTTACTTCATGTTCAACGCACAGGTTCACACAACAGGTGCGGTACCTGCTCGTCCAGATCTACCAGCACGTACTGCAGCAAAGAAGGATGCAGTTAACGCTGCAACAGTTGAAGGTGGTCAGTACTACGTAATGACAATCTCAAACTGGGATACCGTATTTAACGGATAACCAATAAATAAGCTAAAGCCGGGCGGGCTACGAGGGTCCCGCCCGGCTTTTGCTTTTCTTGATAACCTCGCTTAATGCGCTTAGATCTCTTGGCAGCCCTGTCTGGGGCAATGATTGCCCTGCAAGCCCGCGCCAACGGAGAGCTCTCACATCGCTTAGATAATGGGCTACAAGCAGCGCTAGTTTCCTTTAGTTCAGGTTTATTGATAATCCTTTTGATTACCCCCTTTTCTCCACACATCAAAGAGGGAATTAGAAACCTACGCGGCGCTATTGCGCGCAAAGAAATTGCCCGTTGGAAGTTACTTGCCGGGGCACTTGGCGGAAGTTTTGTGGCTATCCAGACTCAGATCGTGCCGCTGATTGGCGTTGCAATCTATTCAGTGGCATCTATTGCAGGCCAAACTGCAATGTCTTTAGTTGTTGATCGGATTGGCCTAACTGGAGGCGGGAAGAAACTTATTTCACCTCGTCGAGTGATGGCTGCGGTGCTAACTGTGCTTGCAGTCCTAGTTTCAGTTTGGGATCGAATTGATGCTAATAATCTTTCAATGATTGCAGTTACCGCAGGATGTGTTGCAGGAGCCGTTGTTGGCGTACAGCGCGCGTTAAACGGTCAGATAAACGAGCACTCCCATCAGAGCTTTACAACATCACTTCTTAACTTCATTACAGGAACTACTTTCTTAGTGATCCTGATTCTCGTTGGAGTTGCACTTGGAAAGAACGAGTTGTCGCCACTTCCGGCAGGGCCTTGGTGGATCTACACCGGTGGTGTAATTGGTGTTATCTACATAGCTTTCACATCAACAATTGTTCAACATCTAGGTGTTTTGACCTTCACCCTGTTTAGTGTTGGCGGGCAATTGGCTGGATCTTTGATTATTGATTTGGTATCACCAACAGATGGCGTGAGTGTGAGCGCTTACTTAGTCACTGGACTTGCAATGACTTATATAGGTGTTATCGCCGGTGGCGTAGGTAACTTACGAGTGAAGAAACCACAGAAGCAGTAATAAAGAAAGCCGCAATTCCATAGGAAGAAGTTTTAACCCAAGGCAACGTGGCTGCGTAATATCCAGCCAAAGTAATTCCAACACCCCAAAGCAATGCACCTAGTGCGTTAGCTGATAAAAACTTGTAGTAGTTCATCATTGAAGCACCAGCAATTGGTGGAACAAAGGTGCGAATCCAGGGGAAGAAGCGAGCTGCAACAACGGCCCACCACCCAGTCTGCTCATAAAAGCGCTCAGAACGGGCAATCATCTTTTGCATCCGCGGAGAGTTGTGCTTTTCAAGATAAGGGCGGCCCACTAAGCGGCCTAATACAAAACCAATTTGATCGCCTAAAAATGCGGCAATAAAAATGACTGTAACAAGAATGACAATGTTTACCTCGCCATGGGCGGCTGCGACCAAGCCAGCGCTAAAGAGAATTGAGTCGCCGGGAAGGAAAAAGCCAAACAGGATGCCCGTTTCAACAAAAACGATTGTTCCGATAAGTAGATAGAGAACAAAGGGTGCTATTGATGCAAATTGCTCATCAAAGGAGGCAGCTAGTTCGATCACACTGACTTCTTAACCGCCGCAGCTACAGCCTTTACGACATTGGGATCAAAAACACTTGGCACAATAAATGATGTGTTGAGCTGGTCATGTGAGACGCACTCTGAAATAGCTGCAGCAGCGGCAAGAAGCATCTGATCTGAGATCTTGCTTGCGTTAGCATCTAAAAGGCCGCGGAAGATTCCAGGAAACGCCAATACGTTGTTGATTTGATTAGGTTGATCGCTTCGTCCTGTTGCAACAACAGTTGCGTACTTTCGTGCGATCACTGGATCGATTTCAGGATCTGGATTTGCAAGTGCAAAGACAATTGAACCCTTGGCCATTGAGGCAACATCAGCTTCAGTTAACACGTTGGGTGCACTAACACCAATGAATATATCTGCACCAGCCATCGCCTCACCAATGCTGCCCTTGAAACCGTGTGGATTACTGTGTTCAATAAACCATTGCTGCATAGCATCATCAGATTGCATCTCATGGTGGATCACACCATTTATGTTAAAACCAATAATGTTGCTTGCACCGTCTAGAGTTAATAAGCGCGCGATTGCATTGCCTGCTGCGCCAACACCACTAAGAACAATCTTTACAGATTTCAGATCCTTCTTAACTAACTTAAGGGCGTTACGAAGAGCAGCAAGCACAACAATCGCAGTTCCGTGTTGATCATCATGGAAAACTGGAATGTCTAATAGCTCGCGCAAACGTGCTTCAACCTCAAAACAGCGCGGGGCAGAAATATCTTCCAGGTTGATGCCGCCATAGACGGGAGCGATCAATTGAACTGTGCGAACAATTTCATCAACATCTTGTGTGTCTAAGCAAACAGGCCATGCATCAACATCAGCAAAGCGCTTAAACAATGCTGCCTTGCCCTCCATCACAGGCAACGCTGCTGCCGGACCGATGTTTCCAAGGCCTAAAACAGCAGATCCATCGGTTACAACGGCCACGGTATTGCGCTTAATTGTAAGGCGACGGGCATCTGATGGGTCAGCAACGATTGCTTGGCAAATACGAGCTACACCAGGTGTGTATGCACGAGATAGATCATCACGGGTCTTTAGTGGCACCTTTGATGCAATTTCAATCTTTCCACCAAGGTGCAAAAGGAATGTTCGGTCACTTACCTTGCGAACAGTTAACTCTGAATTGAGAGAAATGGCTGCAGTAATTTGCTCTGCATGTTCAGCATCGATCGTGTCACAGGTTATGTCGATAACTACTTTTTCAAGAAGTGATTCAACAACGTCGAGTGCGGTGATAGTTGCACCAGCTCCAGTAATAACTGTTGTTGCTAGAGCTACAGGGTTTGTATCAGGGGAGCCTTCGACACGAATTGTGATTCCGTATCCAGGTGAGGTGGATGCCATTTATACAACTCCGTATAAGCGATCGCCGGCGTCGCCCAAGCCCGGAACAATATAGCCGTGCTCATTTAGCTTCTCATCAAGTGCGCCAGTAACAATGGTGATCGGTACTCGGCTATTTGCAAACTCTTTTTCCACTGCAGCAATTCCTTCAGGAGCAGACAAGATGCACACCGCAGTAATGTCAGTTGCGCCAAGTTCAATCAGATAGTGAAAAGCCATAATCAAAGTTCCACCGGTTGCAAGCATTGGATCTAGAACAAAAACCTGGCGACCCGAAAGATCATCGGGTAGACGATTTGCATATGTGCTTGCCGTTAAGGTTTTTTCGTCGCGAACCATTCCTAAGAATCCAACTTCAGCCGTTGGAATCAACTTAGTCATTCCTTCCAGCATTCCTAGGCCTGCGCGCAGGATTGGCACAACGACCGGACGCGGTTCAGCTAATTTTTGGCCCTTTGTCTTTGTGACGGGGGTTGTAATCTCCACTTCATGAGTACGAACATCTCTGGTTGCCTCATATGCCAACAGGGTGACGAGCTCTTCAACTAAGCGCCTAAAGGTTGGGGAATCGGTCTCTTCGTCGCGCAAAACCGTCAATTTGTGATTGATGAGTGGGTGATTGGCAACATGTACTTTCATGGGTATTACCTTACAGGGGTTTCATTCCTTTCCAATGAGTGAAAGTATGCGCACATGTCCGAATTCGAAGAAGAGCTCGTCGAAGAGATTGAATCCTTTGACGCAATCGATGACGTAGTAACCGACCTCACAAGTGAAATGGACTTTGCCGTTGCCGCTTGGCACGAGGACGGACGTTGGACCTTGGGCACATTGCCTGACCCTTATGACATTGCACAAATCATTACTCGCTTGAAGTCACAACAAACAAATGGTGGCTCTATTGCACTGATTTCAATTGACGAAGAGTTCTTTATTTTAATTCGCGTGTTGGGTTCACATATTTCTTTATTTCTAAGTGATTCAACTGCAGCACTTGATTATCCAGTTGCAGAAGAATTAATGGAGATTGCAGACCTTCCAATTCCTGAAGATGATGAAGAGCCAGGACCTGTGGGACATCTAGAAATCTTGGCAGATCTTGGAATGAACGGCATGGAAATTTCTGCGTTATGTGATGATGAAGAATTATTTCCAGATGAGCAGCTTGAGGCAATCGCTGCCCGACTAGGTTTTGGCGAAGAGTTTGCGGAGCTCTTGGATCTGTGAACGATATTGAAATGATGCGCGTTGCACTTGATGCAGCACGCAAAGCAGTTGCAAGCGGAGATATTCCAGTTGGTGCAGCAATCTTTAACAGTGCTGGCGAGTTAGTTGCAACCGGTCACAACGAACGCGAACTACATAATGATCCAACTGCCCATGCTGAAATTGTTGCAATTCGAAATGCATCAGAAAAACTAGGGGATTGGCATTTAACAGATCACACATTGGTTGTGACACTTGAACCATGTGCCATGTGTGCTGGCGCTATTGCCCAATCTCGTTTACAAACAGTTGTATTTGGTGCTTGGGATGAAAAGGCTGGAGCAGTTGGATCGGTGTGGGATCTACTTCGTGATCCTCGGAGCACCTTTAGAACTGAAGTGCGTGCCGGAGTTTTAGCTGAAGAATGCGGTGAATTGATTAAGTCTTTTATACAAGGAGTTCGTAAGAAGGATTAAGAATCACCATAGATCCTTCTTCTTCACCAACCATGCCCTCGGCGCGCAGCTGAGAACCAATTTCAAGACCTGCAATTTCACGACGTCCTAAGAAGTGCAGTGAAACTCCACCTGTCTCATCCCAAATCTCAACTTCAAGTGTTGGTGCTGAGTCACGAGGGGCAGTTTTAATTGATGTCACGCGCCCTTGCACCTGAGCACGTTTTCTCCACTCAATATTGCCAATAGGTGTCACATTTTCTGCATAGTGACTTACTGGCTCAACATTTACTGGAGCAGCCTTTTGAACTGGCTTAGATGCAATTTCTGGAGCAGCCTTTGCAGGAGCTGCAAAGGCAGTTTTTCCAGAAGTGATGTGATCAACATCGAACGGAACAATCGTTGCAACAACTCGTGGAAGTTGAGAGATTGGCGCAGCAATTTCTTCAGCTGTTTGATCATGAAGCAAACGTCCTAAGAATCCCGAGTATGCACGACGTGGAAGAAGCAAAGTCAATTCAACATCTGGCTTTTCAGTCATGCGGATTGCATAGTCCAAAGCAGAGTTAGCAAGACGACGATCAGGACAGTCGATGAGTTCAAGTGTCACATCATCCAGAGCATCCGACGCCGCCCATGCTTTTTGAATTGCTTCAGCACGACGATCATCAATAACAAAGTGGACGGCAGATAGGTTGCGCGGCTTTAAACTGCGCGCGTAACGAATCGCACCAACAGTTGCAATATCAACGTTATCAACCAGGACTGTTACATCGTGGCGCGCAATTGATGTAGCGCGTTCTTGATGCTGCTTTACTTCTAACGCATCTTGCTCGCGGGTGTATTGGCGACGCAAACGCAAGAAGGAGACAACAAGTATTGGAGCAGTTACAAGCACTAACCAAGCACCTTCAGTGAATTTAACAACCGAGAAGATAATTACAACAATTAAAGAGATGGTGCCAGCTAAGCCATTAATAAAGACTTTTGCTCGCCATTGTCCTGTCTTGTTACGTAATGCATGACGTGTCATTCCAAATCCGGCCAAGGTAAAGCCAGTGAAAACACCAAGTGCATAGAATGCAACTAGATGCTCAACAGATCCTGCGGTGATTAGAACTAAGAAGATTCCACCACCAGCTAGAAGCAAGATTCCATTTGAGAATGCAAGACGGTGTCCTCGCTTTGTTAACTGACGTGGCAAGTAACCATCTGTTGCAACAAAATTCACCAGGATTGGGAAGGCGCTATAAGTGGTGTTTGCACCAGCAAACAAAATAAGCATTGTTGCAAGCTGGACCATTACGAACATAACCTGGCCAACAACACCATCACCCATGATGGTTTTGGCAATTTGCGAGATAACTGTTGGGGTGCCAGATTCATAAGGGACAGCATGAATTTTGTGGGCAAACCATGAAACTCCTAGAACCAAGGTTCCAAGCAAAGTGCTCATGATGTACAAGGTGCGACGCGCGTTTACATGCTCTGGAGTCTTAAAGAGTGCAACACCATCAGAGATTGCTTCTAGTCCTGTTAGAGATGAACCACCGTTTGCAAAAGCGCGGAGCAGAATGAAGATCGCCGCAAAGGTCAATAGCCCTTGCTCTTGACCGATCTCTATTGCACCTGGTTGTTCGACACTAAGTTTTATCAATGTTCCATTGAATTGCTTATATAAACCAACTGAAAAAACAATGAACATACAACTAACGAAGAAGTATGTTGGTAGAGCAAAGGCTTTACCGGCTTCTTTTACTCCCCGTAGATTTCCGTAGGTGAGTAGAACAATCACAACTAAAATCATGGGGATCTTGTAAGGACTTAGTGAAGGGAAAGTCGAAATAATCGCTGCAACACCAGCAGCAGATTGAATCGCAATAGTCACGATGTAATCGAGCATTAGTGCTACTGCTGCAACTTGTGCAACAACTGGACCAAAGTTGTCTCGGGAAACTATGTAAGCACCACCAACTTTTGTATAAACATTAATTACATCCCTGTATGAGAGAGTAATAATGAGCAGAATGACCAATACAACTGCGGTCATTGGCATTAACAATGCAAACGCTGCAAGACCAAATGCTGGAAGCAATGCGATCAAAATCTGTTCTGAACCATATGCAGACGATGAAATACAGTCAGATGAAAGAATTCCTAATGCATAACGCTTACCAAGGCGCTGGTGGCCCAATGAGTGGCGATTGAGGGGGTTACCCAATAAACGGCGTTTGATTGTGTAGAAAAAGGAGTCCTTAAGATGTGCGTGATCCCTTAGAACTTCTGGGGCTGGCGCATCATCGGTCCACGACTTAGGCACTTAAAACTCCTCTTTTAATTGCATTTACTGCAATTTAATAAGTATCACTCTACCTCAGCCCACACAATCTTCACTGTTTTAGGCGTAAAGCGTATGCTTCAGGCTATGCATACACAGTTATATATCGATGGCCAGTGGGTTGATGGTGTTGGAAAGTTACCTGTTTACGATCCAAGCGACGGATCGGTAATTGCAGAAGTAGCCCTTGCCGGAGATGCCCAGTGTGATGCCGCAATTGCAGCTGCCGACGGCGCAGCAAAAGCATGGGCAAAGACAGCTCCCAGATATCGCTCAGAAATTTTGCGCAAAGCATTTGAATTAATGACGGCAGAAAGTGAAGCGATCGCAACAATGATCTCTCGCGAAAACGGAAAAGCGATGCCAGATGCTCGCGGTGAAGCGGCATATGCTGCTGAGTTCTTCCGTTGGTTTGCAGAGGAAACAGTTCGCACACCAGGTGATTTCCGTAAATCTCCATCAGGGGATAAGCGAATCCTTGTTTCACACGAGCCAATTGGTCTTTCTATTCTTATTACACCGTGGAACTTCCCTGCAGGAATGGCCACCCGCAAGATTGGCCCAGCAGTTGCTGCAGGCTGCACAATGATTTTAAAGCCAGCTGGTGAAACTCCACTGACTGCGATGTACATCGTGGATCTCATGGAACGAGCAGGATTGCCAAAGGGTGTTCTTAATTTAGTCCTTCCAGAAAAAACAGGTCCTGCAATTTCAAAGATGCTCCATGATCCACGCGTAAAGAACCTTTCATTTACAGGTTCTACAGAAACTGGTCGCATCCTTCTAAAGGAAGCTGCAGACCGCGTTATTCGCTGCTCAATGGAGCTTGGTGGAAATGCACAAGTTGTTATTCACGATGATGCAGATCTAGCGGTAACTATTCCGCAACTTTCTCTTGCAAAGATGCGCAATGGTGGTGCTGCTTGCACATCTGCAAACCGCATCTTTGTTCAGCGCGGGATTGCAGATAAGTTCATTGCAGAGATGACTAAGTCCATGAGCTCATATGTTGTGGGCCGCGGAACAGATGCAACAACAACACTGGGCGCATCTGTTTCTATGAAGGAGCGCAACAAGATTGCCGAACTTGTCGATGAATCAATCGCAGCAGGTGCCAAGGTTGAAGTTGGTGGAGTTAAGCCAGAGGGTGAAGGCGCGTTCTACCCAGCAACAGTTTTGGTCGTTAAAAAAGATAACCCAATTCTGCTTCACGAAATCTTTGGACCAGTTGCACCGATCGTCATTTTTGATACCGATGAAGAAGGAATCGAAATGGCTAACGACACCGATTTCGGTCTTATTAGTTATGTCTTTTCTTCAAACCTGACCCGAGCACTGCGCACAGCAGAGGCGATGGAATCAGGAATGGTTGCAATCAACAAGGGTGTTATCTCAGATCCAGCAGCACCCTTTGGTGGCGTGAAGCAATCAGGCTTGGGTCGCGAAGGTGGCTTTGATGGAATTCATGAGTTCTTGCAGACCAAGTTCATTGGCGTGGAGATCTAGAAGCATTTACAAAGTACGTAGTTTTGTAAGGATTTCCTTGTCGCTAGTCTTGATTTTCACGAAGAGCCCTTTAAAGTAATTCTTACCATTGGCGTAGTAAGCAAGCGTGTAATAGGGGTATGTATTAATGCCATATCCGGATTCTTCGCTAGGTATAGGTCCGAGAAGAGGATAGTTAGTGATCACATCGACATCGCACTGAGCAAAAAACTTCCGGAGTCTTTTAATGTTGCGTGGCTTAATTCTAGTTAACTTGATTTCTCTGATCTCAGATTGAACATCATCAGAGTTCAACTTCCTTGCCGAGTAAGAGACCTTCCCATCTTTCAGAATGTATGTCGCTTCACCATTCGCGATGATCCGAATGGCCATTCCCGTCTCTAGAAGCAGTTGAGCTTGATTTGCATAAAAGTCTCTATTTATTTCCAACAGGTAACTATAAAGCGCCCTTCGCTCCTCTTGGAACAGAAGGCCACCCGATGTTAGGCATTGTTCAAAATAACTCACACCTTTATTGTGCACCTATCAGGCACCCTGTCGCTACATATTTTCCGGAGTCGCCCTTTACGGTCAGTTTTTTACCACTTTCTAAGTAAACATAACCCTGGGCGATACCACGATAAGAGGTCGAAGAACCTTTTTTACAAGGGGCAAATAAGTCTTTGAAGGTCACCACATTAGGGGTCTTGATTGTCGAGTTCTTTCTTTTATTTTCAAAGGAGTAGGCCGAGATTTCACGGTTATTCTGAATCTTTTGTATATCTGCAGTTAGTTCCGTATATTTCTGCGGGACATTGCACATAGAGGTTATGTTCAATTTAATGGCATCTATATTTTGATCCTCATTCAAACTTGTTGAATAGTGCGGTCTCTCGATGTTTAAGGTGCAGTTTGGTTCAGGGCTGTCCGTCACTTGAAAGATTAGAAACTGTGCGGCTAGTAGCCCAACGACTAGAAGGCTTGGTACTTTTGGGGTAAGTAGAATTGATTTGGGGATTGTTAATGGCATGCTTTGAAACTAGACAAACAGCCTGACTTGTTTGATCGGGTTATCCCCAGCCATTACAGGCGGTAACAATGTTCTATCTGGCGGAGGATGAGGGATTTGAACCCTCGATAGGTTGCCCTATACACGCTTTCCAAGCGTGCGCACTCGGCCGCTATGCGAATCCTCCCGAGGAGGTGAACTCTATCGGTGGCTGTAACTATGATTACGCCAGATCCCTCGTACGGCGTTATCCGTACTGAACTCCCCCAGGGCAGGAATGCAGCAAGGGTAGGTCCGCTCTGGCGGGTGTGCGAGGGGTCCTATTAAATTAGGCAAGGCGACGAACAGTAGAGGAGCACGGCGATGTCATTAGCTTTGTATCGTAAATATCGTCCCTCTGTTTTTGCAGATGTCATCGGACAAGAACATGTAACTGTTCCACTTTCAAATGCTTTGGAATCAGGTCGCACACACCACGCATATTT
>Ga0214923_10006978_pt1 | contig 12454 bp, 9 predicted proteins | sample LL1510_MetaG_FD_177993 | JGI IMG/M metagenome (GOLD analysis project Ga0214923, IMG submission 177993) | Freshwater microbial communities from Lake Lanier, Atlanta, Georgia, United States - LL-1510 | ecosystem: Environmental > Aquatic > Freshwater > Lake | place: USA: Georgia | collected 2015-10-15
TAGAGCTACACCTACATTTGACCCATCTTGGAACCCGATTCCTCCTGTTTCGTTTGTTGGAGATAGTCCTAATATTACTGCTCCTCGAATTACATTACCTACAATACAGGCACATATCGATGAAATTCGTCCTTTTACATATAGTTATGTAAGTGAGAATAGAGGAATTGTTACAATAACACCGCTAAATAGGATTGCCATTATAAACGCTGCGAATACAGGTTCTCTAACCACTACAACGATGCACCAATTATCATCAGTAGGAAATGGTGATGTTCTGATAGGTGAATTATTCCCTACATTATTTTCCCCGAATAATGTTGTCAATGCAATTCGAGTAACAATACCGAATGGTATAAGCGTTATTCCTTACTTATATGAAAACGTTTCTGCATATGGTCAAAATCCATCAGGTGCTGGACTTAATCAAGTTCGAAATTGCTCTGTATACAGCCCGTCTGAAGTTGGAACAAGTATTATACCTGATAATTTTTTTTCTATTCCAGCTGCACCATCATCTACTGTTTCTGGAGCATCACTTACTTATAGCGATATGATTATTACACCAGCAAATACGAATGCCCGTGGAGTAGGAACAAATCCAATATTACATTATATAGATTTATGGCTACCCGCGAATCAGAGAGTCACACTGACTATACAAATTTTCGAAGGCGCGAATTTAGTTCCTTCTGCAATTTATCGACGAGACAATATTACAACTGGAGGGGCGACATTAACAGTTGCAGGACAACCAATGTTGCCGTTTCGAATTTATGCAAGTGATATAATTCCAACTAGTATACTGACAACTCCAACTAATATACTGTCAGAAAACTATATTCGACCCTTCAATAATGGTGCCTTACAATTCAGGATAAGGATAGCCGTATTAATAATTACTTCTAGTAACGGCATTTTTCCTATTCGTCAACAGTTTCCTAATATGCCGATTATGACAGTCAATATGAGTTCAACTGATAATATAATATCGAATAATAGTGGAACTACGAGTCAAATAACGACACATTTTGCGGATATAACGGTTATAAACAATACAACGTACCGTTTTGGATTTCTTCCATTAGGAATAACAAACCGTAATCAGGCGTGGATACAAATAGGAACAATAAACATCTGGGGTGGTACATTAACACGATACACATGTTCTCTCGAAAATCTCGTGTCATCTGTTAGAATAAATAATATAATAGGAAGATTTAGTATTAGGGCTACTACCAGAGAAAGTGTTAGATATAATTCAATAACTATTCCTTCAATAACTAATCCTTCACCTATACAAACAACTACTACTCGCAGGAGACCTGTTATTGCATTTCCTGATAGTTTTATAGAGACAGTTACATTTGGTCAACGATATATTTTTAATCTCCCAACTTTTAACGTTCCGCCTGGTACTCCTCATCCTGCACAAAATAACGTGACTATGACTTACACAATAGAAAATCAAAGTCGTACAGATGTTGCTAATATTATAAATAGAACCGAAGTTACAATAAATAACGTGGGGCATTTCTATATTCGTGCAACAACAACCGCTACTGATTTATTTGATAGTGTTAGGGAACCGCTTTCACCAAGAGTAACAGTAACTCCTGCTAATACTAGTTTACAAACCACACAATGGAATGCTTTTCCAGGCATAGCCACGGCTACTACTTTCTTTGTTGGAGAGACACTTACTATTACTGCTCCTTCATTTCAAAGTCCTAATGAAGTTGAACGAAACAGAAATGGAATTCGTATTGTATATTTTATAAATAATGCAACTACTTATATCAATGGACCATCTTTTACAACTCAAGCAGCGGGAACATTGGTTGTTAGAGCCGAAACTAGGTCAAATCTTAACAGTAACTATAACAACGCTACACCTATTAATTCGCAGCATTTTACGATAACTTTTATTAATCGCCCCCCTCCACGAATTGTTATGCATAATGGGGTAACACTTGTATTTCAAGAAGCATCTATTCCACAAAGCCCAATATTCATACAAGCTAGTCCGCGAGGACCTCTGGAATGGTTTGCGGTGGTGGATAATAGGTCACGACAACAAATTACAAACTATGCTAGAGCGCAGGATAATAGTACTTTTCGTTCTAATCCGTTTGACATTGGAACTCTTGTACCATTCAATAACATTGTTACGACACTTATGACGGATATGTCTTTTCTGTTTGATAATTGTCCTTTTTTTAATCAAGACATTTCTTCGTGGGATACATCACATGTTACAAATATGGCGGTTATGTTTAGTGGAGCCACTAGATTCAATCAACGACTTGAAAGCTGGAATACAGCACAAGTTGAGAGTATGGCTCAGATGTTTGATGGTGCTGTAGCTTTTAATCAACCACTATGGGGTTGGAATACAAGTAGGGTTAGATTTATGCAGTTTATGTTTAGACGTGCTACTAATTTCAGACAAAATATAAGTAACTGGAATACAACTGCTGTTACGACTACGGAATTTATGTTTTTTGATGCTGCAAATTTCACAGGTCCTATTATGTGGAATACACGAAATGTTAGAGCTACGTCTGCTATGTTTATGAATGCTACTTCTTATAGCGATCATCTTCATATGTATACAGATAATGTTATTAGTATGAATATTATGTTTAATAATGCTATATCATTTCATGGAGCTGGAAACATTTGGCAGTGGAATACCTCACGGGTTACAAGTATGAATAGTGTGTTCACTGGGGCTAGAAGTTTTAATAGAGACCTTCTCTGGAATACGAGTTTAGTTAATGATATGGCTCATATGTTTGATGGTTGTATATCATTTAATGGATGGATTGGTTGGTGGGATACCTCACAGGTTACACAAATGCGTAACATGTTTCGTGGGGCATCATCTTTCAATCAGAGTATTGGCGGATGGAATACTTCGAGTGTTATAAATATGACTGGTATGTTTGACGGTGCTACATTTTTTAACCAACCTATTAATACAAATGGATTGGCGATAGGTGCGTGGAATACAAGTGCTGTTACAGACATGAGTTTTATGTTCAGAAATGCGCGAAATTTCAATCAGAATATTGGTAACTGGAATACCTCACGGGTTATAGATATGCAGCATATGTTTGAGGGTGCTACAAGTTTTAATAATGGACATTGGCCTCTTATAGATAGATTCAGTGGATTTTTGAGTCAGCAAGAAGCCAATGGGATGTTTTTTTTCTTGGATAGGTTTTTAGTTGCAAGAAGACCTAACCCAAGACAAACCATGAATTGGCAAGTATTACAGGTTAGAAATATGAATTTTATGTTTCATAATGCATCAAGTTTTTTTAATGTTGATATAAGTGAATGGGGTACTAGGTCATTTCCATTTGGATTTAGAAGAAATTGTCCTTTACCTGATTGGTTTACACCATTTCCGATACGAAGTAATAATAATATTAATTCAGGGCGATAACAATACCTCCACAACAATAACAGCAATAACAACAATAATACATCCACAACAATAACAATATTTCAAATAATAATATAAAATATTTAGTTTATATTATTACTATAAGCCATGCAACAAGAACCGTCGTCGTCTTCTTCTGACCCACCCAATCCCCCAAATCCCCCTAATCCTCCCCAAAAAACTATTACCATTCCAAAAAACAAAACAGGAAAGAAGTTCCGATATAAAGCCCATAATACAAAAATTAAGCGAATTAGAGCTAAATACATCTTATCCTGCGGTTAAACGCTTATACAAAGAGATTGGCGAATATGTAAAAGACGGCGAATCACGTAAAATCAATATCGCTTTCCCCGAAGTGAAGCGGCGTATTAAAGGGTTCTTGTCCGATGATACGCGCAAAGAAACATGGCTAAAATTAGAGGCAGACGATTAATTTTTTACACATTAACAACTCTTCTTATCAATCTGTATTTCTTTTCCCAGATTTTTTAATATTTTCCGCTCGTAGTTGTCATAATTTTCAATCGGTTCGCAAATAGACCGCACCATTGTCAAGTAATCCAGTTGTTTTCTTTCGGTTTCCATCCAGTCGGGATTGTCGAACGCCCACTGTTGTAACGCTGTTCGCTCCTTGTCCGCTATCTTCACAATCGTGTTTTTCATCATCTCGTGGTTCTCATCTTTGCACCACTTGTCTTCATCCTTGATATACATGATGTCGCGTTTTATATCTGTACAATGAATTGGACGTTTATGAATGTCCAACTCTTTGAGTCCCTTTATCATCACATCCGTTATCCCGCGCGATATCCCGTTTGTCTTTGAAAATAGTAAATCCTCAAGCGTTATCTTGAGCGAGTCGATAAAGTCTGTAATATTTAGCGCATCTTTGCAATGCTCGTTTAGAAAAACATTGAGGTTAAAGTTGTTCGTCGTATTGTTCGTCGTGTTATTGTTATTTGTCGTGTTACCGATTTTAGGTATAATTGTTATCATTTGTTCATGCTGTTCTTTAATCTGTTCTTGTTGTTCTTTTATAACTTTCATCATCTCTTCACTATTCTTAATCAATGTCATAAACATCTCACTCGTTATTGTAACATGATTACTGGGGGATATAATAATATTTTTTTCGTTGTTGTTTTCTACAATAATCTCACTGTCTTTTTTTATAACTAATGACGTTGATTTACATTTTTTTTCATGATACCATAAACTAGTTCTCGCCTTGTATTCTTTATTACATTTTTTACATGTAAAAATAGTAGACGGCGTAAATCCTTGTTCTATATTGTCCACATTTGTTCTATTTTTATGTTTACGTGTCATTAAATGACGGTCATAGTCACTCTGCTTACAGCATTTGAAGTCACAATATTCGCAGCAAAAATTTTCGGCGTAATTTGGCGTAATTTTCATTCTATTTTATACTATAGGTATAGAATATAATTTACGCCTAAATACTTTTCATATAATATATAAAAATCTCAAAAAAATTATCGTCACAAATTTTCAATCTTAAAAACACGATTTAGACCATTATGGTCTGAGTGATGAAGTCGATGTTTTTTTCACATTTCTACCCCCGGTTTTCAAAAATGGACAAAAATAAATGTCCATTTTCAAAAATCCAGGTTTAGATTTGAAATTTTAATACATCATCACTTCTTCGGCGTCCGCCCTCCCATTTTCCGCGGGGTTACCTTTATGCTCTGGGTGGCGAAGCAACGAGGTGGTCACGTGGCGACCATAATGCTGCGAAATATAAAAAGTGATAACATTGGGCAAAAAGGGTGGTTTTCGGTGGGGTATTCTTTTGATGTCCTTTTTTGGGGAAAGTCGTTTTTCGCAAACATGTTTGCCACTTTTTTGACCATCGCGCGGAAACACCCGCGGGGTAAACTATTCTGCTCCATCTCGCCAAAATAATAATACGTTATAGTTGATAAAAAAAACAGTTGGGATAATGTAACAATATAGTTTTGCATAAAAGATGTCATCTACTTTAGAAAAAGAGGGTGTCAGGGAAACAAAGAAGAGTTCTTCCAAAAACAGAAAAAAGCTTAAAATGATAGAGGATAGTGCGATTCGCAAATTTTGCATGTATTTGTATAAAAAGTTTAATTTAAAGGATGTACAAGAAAGCACATTTTATCGTCACGTACATGACACATTTATTTTTTTGGTTTCTTTTATAGCCTTGTTTAGTATGAATTTAACACATATGACTGTTCTTTTTATAATTGTATCTATTGATGCTTTTGCGATAATTGTTAGACACGGATGTCCCTTGACGGCACTGGAACGAAAGTATATTAAACGTTCGTCGTGTGACGACCGTGATGAGATATTGGGTTCACTTGTATATCCTATAACTGTAACCATGAATATGAGAAACAAGTGGAGTTGCTTATCAATGTGTGGATGTTGGTTGCTGCAAAGTGTATGTGTATTATAGTAATGAAGATGTTTAATATCAAACTGTTCAACTATAACAATATATATTCGAATGATTGAATAAAATAGGTAAAATAGTAATAAATAAATATTAAGTATTATAAATAGATATTAAGTATTGTAATTAAGTATTAAAATATAGATACAATGGATTTTATAATAGAAAAAGCGAATCATATTATAAACATTTCACTGAATGATTTACATAAATTTTTGAATATATTTTTCAGACCGAATTTATCGGAAAACTTAAAAGTAGTGAATAGTTTAAAAGAAAATGCAGCATCGTGGATAATAATGCTAAGTACTATTTCTATCATTTCTTATCCGAATATATTTTTAGGATTACTTACATTCGTGGTTTTTATATTCATTGCTTATTTTTTTCATGTAGTGGCGCATGTTCATAAGAATATCTTTTCCATTGTTCATCATTATCATCACGAAAATGATAATTTCTTCTCGCATTTTATTCAGATATTATTAGAGTTATCGATACCGTATCCTTTTGTAATGGTATCGTATTTTTTCGGAGTAAAAATATTAGACCCCTGGATAATTCTTTATTTCATGTTGTTCTATTGTTCGGTTCATAATGTTAACTATTCAATCTTCAAAGTAAATGGAGTGCATCGGTTACACCACACAGAAGTGAATTTAAATTTTGGACCGGATGTATGTGATGTAATGTTTGGTACAAAACATACTAGCGAGGACTGTGTAGAAAATACGAATCACTATATTCCCAATATAATAATAATTACATTTATTGTGCTCATACTCAAGTACGTATGTAGGACAGAATGGGTAAAAGATAGTTTATTGGTTGGTCTGATAACATTATTATCTAGTGGTATTCTGATACTGTTTTTTTCTTCTATTATTCTCTGGTATTTAGAGTGTAAAAAATATGACAATAAGATAGAAAACCGATTATGTGGGGAGGGTGTGAGTGTGAAAGATGAGGACAAGGGGTGTATTCAAAAGGATACACCTGAACCAGAACCCGAACCCGAACCCGAACTCGAACCAGAAACTGTCGAAAAATAAATTATAAAAATAGTGAAATGTTGTTATTTTTATAATTAATCTAATGAATATATAATATAAGATAAAAATATAATATGAGTAAAATAAATGCCGATTTAGATAAAAGATTAAAACAAACCGAGCCTTGTTATACCTTCGAAAAACTAAATTACGAATCCGGATTTTTAGATGCAAGTGTAGACGTTACGTACATTATTCATTTAGAGAATAGCCAGCGCTATGATAATATTATCAAACAACTAGAAAAATATAAACCTACAAAAACAGTTTATATATTACTGAATAAAGGTTTTAAAAAATGTAACAAAATGGATATTACATCTGCGCATTCCGATTTAACGGATTGTTATTTGCAAATATTTAAACATGCACAGAAACTGAATGTCGGAAATATTCTAATTCTCGAAGATGACTTTGTTTTTAGTGAAAAGATAAAAGAAAGCGAACATATTACAAATATTAATAAGTTCCTTGAAAAGAAATCCGGCGATAATTTTATTTATTTTTTAGGCGCTATTCCATGGTTTCTCATTCCGTACGACTCGTACAATTACAGATGCATGTGTTCTTCGGGAACACACTCGGTCATTTATAGTAAGGCACATCGCGACGACTTTTTACAAAATTTTAACAGAAAGTTGCTTGTAAATGATTGGGATATTAACTACAATATTAACTTCACGAGTAGGTTCATTTATTATATACCACTGTGTTACCAGATATGCAGCAATACTGAAAATTCTAAACATCCCAAATTTGAAAATAAATATTTGTCATTTGCTTCCGAAGTTGTTACGTATTGTAACTATAATATTTTTTTTAGAATATTAGGTATGGATAAAAATCCAGAACCGGGATACTCTATTTTTTACTTTTATTCCAAATTCATATTCTATGTTGCCGTTTTATTTTTGATATATTCGCCATTCCTTATAGTGTATTGTATAAAAAATTACGAAACATTAAAGAGATACTTTTTTGAATTTATAAATACTGTTAGGGGGTATTCAAATTCAAAAACGTGATACGCGCACACATACGCCATTAAAAAACGATATGCTCGTCTATCCACTTTTTTATTTTACTATTTGTTGGTTCTAGTATTTTATTTAGTCCGTCAATATAAATATCAAAGCTCCCATCATTTTTAATCATAATATGTAATGTATTGTATATAATATTGTATACTTCTTGTGTGTATATATCCGTGATGCGAATAAATACATCATCGATATTCTTTACTTCGGGAGATGATGCATCTAAAGTAGAATCATTACTAGATATGATTGTATTTCTTGTTTCTTGTTCCCGTTCCCGTCCATGTTCCTCTTCTTTTTCAGGAGAATCATCGCGCAATATTTTTTGCATAACATGTGTCTTCTTGTTTTTATCCTTATCGTGTCTTGACGTTCCTCCTCCTCCTGCTCCTCCCGCTCCTCTCTGGGACGCAACAGATGCAATAGATGCGTGAGAATTGGGTAAATTCGATGATAAATTCGATAATTCATAATTGTCAAATCTTTTCTGGGAAAGTATTTCGTTATTTTTTGTACCCTTTTCTTCACCTTCTAACATTCCTTTATACATCTGAAGCGTATGTAATATATGGATTTTCTCGGTTTGACTATATGTCCGAATTAAATTCCCTATTCCCGTCTTAGCCAATTCGATAAGAAGGTCGTATAGTTTCTTATTTTCTGGATTCGTTTTAGAGTCGTTTAAAAAGTGGTAGAACTTCTTGAATCTGTAAAAAATATTAAATAAATAAAATAAATCCTCTTGGGTATCATTATTATACCACCTTATTACCGGCTGTGAGTAGTTCGGAATCTGTATTTTTAATATATTATTATGTATTGTTAGTTTTGTCCCAATTGGTGCAAAAGATAGGTAACCGATTTGCAGTATTGCTTGGAGAGGTTCTAATATAGTTTCAAACCTTTCTTTCTTCCTTTTTGTTCTCATTGAAGCGTAGATAAAATTTATTGTTGATTGCATTGTTGTTGTTGTTGTTGTTGTTTTTTGTTCTTGTAAATATTATATAGTAAATACTATATATATTTAAATATTTGTATCTTCAAATGTAAATATATTACACAATAATATATTTATATATAAAATAACATAATATTTATAAGTAAAATAGAATATAAATGGACACAGTAGATAACTCTAGTTCTAGTTCTAGTTCTAGTTCTAAAAAAAATGTAGATGGTATTATACTAGTACTATCTTGCCAAAAACACAGAAATACGCGATTGAAAGAATTTTCGTTAGGTAAAACGAACTATGAGGGTTGGGAAGTGATATATGTAATCGGTGACTTATTTTTAAAAAAAAATTACATTTTAGATGGTAATACGTTATACATAAGATGCGAAGACTCGTACCTACATTTATTAAAGAAGTTAGCATTATCTATGAAAGCAGTTAAAGAAATATTTAATATTAAGGAAGGTATTTTAAGGTGCGGGGATGACCTGATATTCAATGAAAATAATTTAATTAAATTTATTAAATCTAAAAAATTCGATTACTGGGGTCAGTCGACATTTAAAAAGAGTTATAAATGTACGAATATAAATGTTTTAAAAAAAATAAGAGTTGACCCATTTATGATGCTTTACTATAATAAACATAAAGAAGATTTTTTAAATCCTCAACATGGTATGACAAATATGAATATTACAACTCTTTCAAAATATACAGTTCGTCCTAATATTTATGGAGCTGCTGGTGTTATTTTTTATTTATCAAATAAGGCATGCGATATTGTTATTCGACATATGGAAAGAATAAACTTTAATATACTTAGCTATGATACGTTTACTGGAAGTTATCCGTATACTATCGAAGATTGTGGTATATCATTTATAATGTACTGTAATAACATTGAGTTCGTCGATGGACAATTTTTTTTTGGTAATCAAAACCAAAATACGATTGCTGTGCATACAAATAAATATAAGTAATCATAAATACAAATACTCATGAATACAATTAATACTATCAATCTAATTTAATTATACCATACTAAACAGTATAATTAAATTTCTATAATATTCTATAATATTTTCATTTCTCTATTCCGAATTATTTGTGTTACTTGTATTACTTGTATTACTTGTATTACTTGTTTCCTGTACATCCTGTACATCCTGTACATCCGATATAATCTCATTTGTAGTATTATCCACCTGTTCGGTCTGGATAGTTACTTTATTCTTATTATACGCACCACCACCACCACCACTACCACACATGTTATTTATAAAGTTAGAACTTTTATTTTTTAAAAATGCATTATTATTATTTTTTAAAAGTGAAATAGGTGTTCCATCCTCATATATATTCGACAAAAAAATATTATTTGACGAATACAATTTAACAGACGAAATGTCATGTTTTTCACACCACGATATTGATTTTTGTATATGTAGTTTTTTCATTGAGTCAATTTTTTCATAGTTGTTCCTATTCGTTATTATGTTTAATGTAGTAATTATATTCTCCAGTTGCCTCTGCCCAAGCACTACATTTATTTCCTCTATTTTATTCAAAAAATAATAGTCATGTTCAATATTCAATATACTACAAATTTCACCCGGTGTATCTAGTTTTGAAAATTCATTACAAAATGCATTATACAACATTGTTGAATCATCCAATAAAAAATTCTTACATACAATGTATTTTTCAGAATTTGCCATCCTACTTGTATTTGGCTTTGTAATGTAAACTTCATTATATAAACACGACAATAAGTATAACATATCAACCGTAAGTTTTGAAAATATATCAAATATTTTTAAAATAAAATACCCACCCCTTTTTTGCATAGTTACAGCATATATAATTTCAGCAATAAGTAGTTTACTCACTAATTTTTCCTGTTTATTAAAATCATTTGAAACGTCAATCCCGCCATCCGCCGTAATTATATCTACAGAATTCATAAAATGTTCTTTACAATATTTATAATTTACTAGTTTCAGAATATCACCTGTCCCATCATCGCCATTTATAATTTTCACATTCGGATTATTTTCTAAAAAAGTAGTACTCTTTTTCCATCCTGGACATCCCGGGTCGTCGTTCTGAAGCGTCATACCATAGTAGGTATCATTGGGATTTTTACGCATATACGCAGTCGCTTCAATAAAACCACCTGGTCCCTCTGCGATGTGAAATGTTTTGATAGCCGCCGATGTATTTTGGTACACAGGATAAGAAGAATGCATATTTTTTATTTCTCCTAATTTAAACATTTTCCATAACTCTATCATTTTATAGAAAGACCTAGATAGCGGTTTTAATTTACTTACTGAAAATTTATTACCCGGTATTAGTGTGTGAATAAATTCATAGGGATTTGTATACTTTTTAATATTATCCCATGCATCAGATGAAACTTCGATTTGTTTTTTAAATTTCGACAAATATTCACACAATGAATTTGATATATAACGCGGTGGAGTTGTATCTGTATGGTTAGAAAATAATAAAGAGTTATGTATTTCAGTATTTCTAATTGGTATCAAATTATAATATGACATAAAAATAGTTATATGTATGTAAAAAATAATATTTAGATTGTTTCAATAGTAATGAATATTTATTATTTATTCGTTATTATCTGTTGGACTAATTTTGTTGTAATATACGCGTGGTAATACCAATTTTATTCCCAATATTATTATCAAAGTACGATAGTAGTGCATCCGACACTACCGTCGTTGATAACAAAAATATTGAAGACGAAAATATTATTTTTTTATCAAATTCCGTAAATTTTTCGTTTGTATATGGATTAAAACGAATCAATAAAAATAGTATAACAAAATATTTTAATCCGTCTTGTATAAGGGGGAGATATGTAGTAACTGATTTAAAATATGCTAAATTCAAAATAGTTATTACATATAAGGTGTACAAGCTGTATAGTAAAGTATAATATAAATAATGAATATATTCTGTTTTCATTATGTATTAAAAATATATTTTATTTCAATACCCCTACTTGATATTTTATTTTATTTTATTTTATTTTATTTTATTTTATAACCTCTATGGAGTGTCTATGGAGTGTCTATGGAGTATTATCTTTTTTCTCTCCCATTACACTTGCAAGTGCTGAAGGATTCAACTTAAGTGAACCAATTTTAGATGTGGATGATTTTTTCTCTTTTGGTTTATCAGCTTCGCTTCCCGCCAGTGCTGCTGATGCCGCCTTTTCCTCTTTTTCCGATTTTGCCTTTTGTGCCGAAACTTTTGCAGACGATTCTTTCATTCCTGTTTTTGATTTTTCTATAATTGAAACAGCTGCACCGGGACTAGACTGAGTCTCAGGTTTATCCGCCGCTGCCGCACCCTCCGCACTTTTGCTAGCCATAGTCATAGGTATCTTAACCGCTGAAAGTGCAGACTTCTTTTTCAAAGTAAGGGGAGCCGATTTATCTACAACTTCCGCACCCATCCCTTCGCTTTTAC
>Ga0214923_10006980_pt1 | contig 12453 bp, 8 predicted proteins | sample LL1510_MetaG_FD_177993 | JGI IMG/M metagenome (GOLD analysis project Ga0214923, IMG submission 177993) | Freshwater microbial communities from Lake Lanier, Atlanta, Georgia, United States - LL-1510 | ecosystem: Environmental > Aquatic > Freshwater > Lake | place: USA: Georgia | collected 2015-10-15
GATTAGTTTGAAATGATGGTATTATTACTCTATTATTATGAATAGCATGTCTTACAGTATAAGTTAAGTCTGAAATTTCTTTAGAATAATCATAAGTTCTTTTATAATAATTATGAGTTGGTAATGGTTTTAATAATAAATTAGTATTTCCATAGTTAAATTTTTTGTTTAATTGATTTAATAATACATCTAATGTATTATTATTTAATTCACGTCCGCATTCTACTCCATCCGTACGTTCAATATGACCTCCATTAGTGCGTACCCATTCATAATAATGTGGATTATGAATATTTGTTTCTAATTTACCAGTTTTCCAGTCGAATGTAGTATGACATAACGTGCACCACATTTGGTCGCAACCATCTATTTTATAAATAGCACTATGACATTTAGGGCATGGTTTTGTTTCTTTGGATAATAATTTAGCACTTTCTAATATATTAGGGTCACAATAATGATTAGTATCACTAATTATTATTTCTCTACAATCAGGGCATACATTTGTAAAGCAAATACCGCATTTAAAATTATTATCTAAAAATCCACGACATTTACTATTAGGACAACTGAAAACATAATTATATGTTTCACGTTTAATTGATGATTTATAATAATCACGTTCTAATGAATTTTTTAATTTAATTAATTCATTAATTCGTCCATCTAATTCTTTAATTTCAGTACGTAATTTACGTTTAATTAATATTTGCTCTACATCTCCTTGTGTAGCAGGCATAAGTGCCTTTTCTTTTTCATATAATATATTTTCAATATGACATTTATATCTTTTATCAAGGAATAATTTTGTAAAATTATCTCTTAAAAATTTACGAGACCATTCTTTTCCACAACTTATATTCATACATTTTGGAATTGTTTCGCTAAGTATATATTTCTCACAGCAATTTCTACAGCTATTGAAATCACAATAGCCACATACTATTTTAGTATGTTTTGTTTTATTGTAGTTCTCACAACAAATAAAACATGTAGATGATACTGATGATGATGCTTCCATAGTTTAATTATTAGTTTTGTTTTATGATAAATTGCCTTTTAATTATTTTAACTATAAATAAGTAATTAAATTAATTCTCAATTTTTTATTTTATTAGATATTTTATTAGATATTTTATTAGATATTTTATTAGATATTTTATTTTATATAATAATAATACAAAATATTATTATTATTATTTAAGAATTTATTATAAATAAATTAGATATAAATTAGATATAAATTATAGGTAATTAGATTTATTTTTTTATAAAATAAAATAAAAAATTAGTGTTGGTAAAATTATAAATAAAAATAAAAAATTAGTGTTTGTAAAATTACTGATAAAAATAAAAAATTGAGTTATTTATTTTATGAATTAATAAAATGTATAATTCTTGAAAGTAGTCCTAAAGCAATCTTTACATACCAAGAGAAAATATGGAGTCCAGTATCAACTATCGTTCAATTCCAGCAAATGTTCCAGTAATGTGTATCCCACGTGTATTTTCCAATATTGGAGAACAGCGTATTAAGCACATTATTCAAGACCTCCGACTTGGACCAGTAGAAAAAATTGATATTATCAATAAGCAAAGTACTGATGGTGCTAAATTCAATTGTGTATTTATACACTTGAAATATTGGGCTAAATCAGAACAGGCTTATGAAGCTCGTGAAAGATTATTACAAGGTAAGGAAATTAAAATTGTTTATGATGAGCCGTGGTTTTGGAAGGTCTCAGCTTACAGGACACAACAGTCCAACTCTACTAACACACACAGGCGTGAAAATTCAAGACATCAACGTAAGCAACCTATTCTTATTATGAGTGACGATGTTCGTGATGAGCGTCGTGATGAGCGTCGTGATGAGCGTCGTGATGAGCGTCGTGATGAGCGTCGTCATGAACGTCGTGATGAACTTCTTCATGAGCGTCGTGAACGTCCACGTTATAATACAAAGTATAATGGAAGAAGAACAGGACCAAGAAATCGTGAGAACTATCAACCAAAAGAAGAACGTCGTGTATATCTACCTAAAAACACGGTTGAGTTGTCACTAACACAAGAACAAATTAAGGAGTTGATTCCATTAAATCATACATCTTCAACTCATTCACCACAAGAAGTAGAAAGACAAGAAGAGGAAGTATATGATGATGAAGAAGAAAACTTACAAACTTATTCTGAATTAAATAATAAAGAGATGCAAGATAAATATGAAGAAACTTGTAATTCATTAACAGAACCATTAGTACTAGAATTTAGACCAAAAGTAGTAAAACGTAATAAGAAGTTAGTAGTTGAACCTTAAGAAGATTAGAAACTTAGATTAGAAATTTTAATAATAATCAGTATTTTTTTTATTATTTATAAATAATATATCTAATATTTAATATTAATATTTTTATTTTTTTTTATAATATCTAATAAAAAAGGATATAAAGTTAATTAAATAAACTAATTTTATTAAACTAATTATGAGAATTAATTATTTAATAAATTTATTTTTTTATAGTTTAAGTTATTGTCATTGTTATATAAATAATAATAATGTAAATAAATTAATTTATATTGAAAAGTTTAATATTCCTATAAATAATTATAATAATAATTATAAATTAACAAAATATAACAAAAATTTTATATCATTAAATGAAATAAAAACAAGAAATTTTAATTCAATTAATTATTTAATATTAAACCATAATGGATTAAAGTTTGTAAATTATAATGAAGAAAAAAAACAACAAAATAAATTAGAAAATCAACTTCAAAATAAAGAGAAATACACTTCAAAACGAAAGCGATTACATAAATTATCAAGACCAGTTAATAATAGACAAATTAATGAAAATAGACAAAATAAGACTTTAAATAATAATTTAAAACATAAATCAATAAGAAATTCTAAACATCAAAAACAACATCAAAAACAACATCAAAAACAATTAAATAATACATTAAATTCAAATTTTGCTAGTGAATTTGATTTAGAAAAAATTAATTTAGATGATAATGATAATAATTATGATGATTATGATGATGGTTTAGATGATTTAGATGTAGATGATAATTTATTGGAATTTATAGAAGATGATGAAGATAATGATGAAGACCCAGACCAATTAGCGGAGTTTATAAAAAACCAAAATATACCACAACAACCACTTCAATTGGGAATAAATATTATATATCCTATGAATGGAATTCCAGATAAATTTAAGAAAGTATTTGATACAATAGATAATGATAAAAAAAAGAAGCAATTAGTAAAGTCAAAAAGTGAAAATTTTGAAGTATTATATAATAATGATTTTAATTTTACAAATGTAGGAGGTTATGATATTATAAAAAATGAATTATTACAATGTGCTGATATTTTAGTAAATTATACAAAATATCAAAAATTTAATGTGAGAACACCAAAGGGTATTGTATTAGAAGGTCCACCAGGTAATGGTAAGACATTATTAGCCAAATGTTTTTCAGGTGAAATTAATGTTGGATTTATTGCTGTTTCAGGGTCTCAATTTCAAGAGAAATATGTTGGAGTTGGTGCTTCACGAGTGCGTGAATTATTCAAATTAGCCAGTGAAAATAGACCTTGTATTATTTTTATTGATGAAATTGATGCTATTGGTCGAAAACGTTCAAATGATGGAGAAACAAGTAGTTCAGAACGTGATACAACACTTAATGAATTATTAGTATGTTTAGATGGTTTTAAAGATACAAATGGTATTTTTTTAATTTGTGCTACAAACAGAATAGATTTATTAGATGAAGCACTAATAAGACCAGGTAGAATAGATAAGCAAATTTATGTTGGAAATCCAGATAGTCGCACAAGAGAACAAATAATAAATATTCATATTAAAGGAAAGCCATATGATGAAATAATAAAACTACAATATTTAATTGAGTTGACTAGTGGATTTTCAGGAGCACAAATTGAAAATTTTCTTAATGAAGCAATGCTTTATGCATTACGTAATAATAGAGAAATTATTGCACTACAAGATTTGGAAATTATTGCTAATAGAATATTAACAGGATGGCAATCAACAGAGACAAAATTATCACAAGAAATGTTATATCAAGTAGCAATACATGAAATAGGTCATGCATTAATCGGTTTATTTACTAATTATAGTAATTTAGTAAAAGTAACAATAAATTTAATGTCACCTAAGAGTTTAGGATTTACATTATTCGAACATAGTGATACAGATAACACAATATCAACAAAGGATAAATTATTTAGTGAATTAATGGTTTTATTGGGTGGTCGTGTTGCAGAAGAATTATTTTTCGGTGAAAAAATAACTTCAGGTGCTTTAAAAGATTTAGAGCAAGTAAAAAATATTATACAAAAGATGGTTATGGAATATGGAATGGGTTCAAGTCTTATTATTCCATATAATTCAGATAAATTTAGAGAGAAAATAGACCAAGAATTAGAATTAATATTCAATAATGCATATCAGCAAACGAAATATTTATTATCACATTCAAAACCATTAATAAAAGAATGTGCTCAGTTATTAGTAATAGAACATGAAATTACAAAAGACCAAATATTAGAAAAAATAAATGGTAAATATAACTATTTAATGAAAAATTATAAGTAATTTAATAAAAATATAAATAATAAGTATTTTTGATTTATTTTTATTTTTTGATTTATTTATAAAAAATTGAATTTGTTTTTATAAATAAAATAATTATTATAAAAAGTATCATAATGGAAACTATTGAAGAAACAATTACACAGAATGTAAAGAAAAATAGAGGAATTGGTGCTGGTGGTTCAAATACAAATTATTATGGTAAAAAATTTGAAGAAAAAACAAATAATGAAATAAGATTAATACAAGATAACTATAATTATACTAAAAATAATTATACAAAAAAATCAAATAAAGTATATAACTTTTACTTATCAAAAGTTTTTGAAGATAAAACTTTAATATTTCTTTTACAAAATGGTTTAAAAATATATATTACACCTTTTAACATTTCAAACGCCGATTTTCAATAAGCCACATAATCACTTATTTTTGGGTTTCTATTATTCGGCGCTTTACTTAATAGTTAAAAAATGTAAAATCAATAGTGAGGAATTTCGCCTCACGATGGTCCAACTTCATATCCTGCTTAATTGTTAATTTACAGGTGGAGGACGAAATGAGTAGCAATTGTGTTACGCTTTGTTTGACTTTGGGTCTCACGAAACACTGCTAAACAATCTTGAAAAGATTGGAAGTAACATCATTTATTATCATTATTACTTAATTAAATAATGTAAATTCTCTTTAAGTTCTTTTTTTATTCAAACAATATTCGGCATTTGAAATGTTAAAAGGTATAAAATAATTATAATATAGAATTATTTAGATATCCTGATGAAGCATATATTATTGAATATAATACAGGTAAAAAAGTTATTAAAATTTTAGAGAAAAAAGAACAAAATGTAAGTGGTTCAGTAGAAACAAAATTATGGAGTGGTCCATCTTTGAAACGTGAATATGAATTAGTATTAGGAGATGAATTTGAAGTTCATTATTGTTTTTGTGTAAGCGATTTTTTGAAGAAAAAATTAACTTCAAATGAAAAAAAAATATATAATATTAAATAAAATATTAAATGAAAATAATATTACTGTATTATTTGGTGATGATGAAAATTATTTTGAAACATTAGATAATTGGATTAATAATTCTTAATTATAACTTCCTTTGTTTTAGCATTTGGATTTTTAGAATTAATTGCTCTTTTACATAAAATAGATGTTATATTATATTCAGAACTATTAAAACTATTGCGAACTATATTAACATCTGCATTACTTAACATTATTTTTTTATTTGTTTTAGTTAATTTATGTATTAATTGAAATAAATTATTATGATTATTAATATTAAATCCATTTTCAGTATATCCAACAAAAGAAGTATTACTTTCAGGCACATATGGTGGGTCAAGATATACATAATCATTAACTTCAATATTTTCTAATGATATGTTAAAATCACAACATTCAAATATAACATTTTTTATTAATTCATGTATTTCGTTTAGATGTTTAAAATTAATAATTTCAGGATTTTTATAATGACCGTAAGGAACATTAAATCCTTTTGGTCCAACTCTAAAAACACCTCTAAAACAAGTTTTATTTAAGAATATAAACATAGCAGAACCTTTAGTTGTTTTTTTATTAGTAAAATCTAATTTATTATATTCATTTCTAATCCAATAATAATAATTTTCTTTAGCTATTTTGGCTTCATTAATATTTTTAGGTTTTCTATTTATTTCACCATTACCACAGGAATTAAAATCATTAATTAAATATTGTATTTCATTATATAATTCAATATGATTAGTTTGAATATTTTTATATATATAAATTAATGGTTCATTTATGTCATAAGCATATATATTACCAAGTAACTTTATAACACCATATTTAACATATGATAAAAATGTCAATAAAACACTACCGCCTCCTAAAAATATCTCATGATAATTATTTATTATAATCGGAAATTCAATAATTAGTTTATCTAATATTTGTGTTTTTCCACCGACCCATTTTAAAATTGGTTTTGGAATATAAAAATGTGTTGGTGGAATGTCTTTAACAAGTTTATTATCATAAATAATAACATCTTCATTAATTATTTTTAATTTATTTAATTTTGTATTTTTAATTTCAATTTGTTTTTCTTCAATAATTTTATCAATATTAGGTGTGTAATAAGATATTTGATTTAATTCTTTATTACAATTTGTAGTAGTAAATTTATCCATTAAATATTTTTAATTTTTAATTAACTTATTATAAAATTTTTAATTCAATTTTTTTAATTTAATAAAATATTGATTTGTATTTTTTATGTTATTTTATGTTATTTTATGTTATTTTATGTTATTTTATGTTATTACACCTTTTATAAATAAAATAATTATATTATATTTACAATTTTATTTACAATTATAAATATAATATTTACAATAAAATGCACGAGGTGGGATTCGAACCCACGAACCATAAAGGAAGTGATCTTAAGTCACTCGGAGTTGACCGCTTTCCTACCCATGCACTATGCTCTAAAACGGTTTCGAACCGTTGACCTTGGGCTCATAAGACCCATGCTCTACCAACTGAGCTATTAGAGCAAAAATATAAATATATCATAATAATGTTATCAAAATCTAGAACATTATTACAATCTAAATAATTATGCTTATAATATCATAAAATTCTTACACTATTAGTGCATAATTATTTTTGCTAGTTTCTGTAATAATTAGACAAAGTAATTTATTAATTGCTGTAAGAAACTAATGAAGAATTTTATAATAATAAAATCCTTAATTAATTAACACTAAATATCTTTAAGTAGTTTTTTTATTTATAATTTAATAATTAAATAATTAAATAATATAATAAATTAAACGTCCAAAAGTGTAAGGTAATTATAATTTATAATTTTAACATCTAAAAGCAAAGGCTAATAATGCTACACCAATTAATCCTAATACTAAACCACTATGATAATTAAATTGCATTGTTCTATACATTATTAACCATGCTTTAACTTCTTGTTGATTTGTAATATGATTTAACATCCAATCAGATTTTGGATATAATATATAATAAAAATAATTAGTTAAAAAACTGATTGCTAATACACTACAAACTAAATTTATACTACTTAATTTACGAGATTTTATTTTAACATTATAACCAATGAATAATAACGAGAGAAAAAAACCTAATCCATAACCTTGATAACTTATTGAAAGTCTTTCTCTACTTATTTCATCATATTTATTTTGTAAATTTGTTGTTAATGTTTGTTTATAATGCTTAACAACATCACTTTTATTTGTATTATTATAAAAAAAAATCATACCTATTATAAAAATAGCAGAAATAGCACAACTAATTAGACACGGCATTATTGATTTTTATTTTTTATAATATTATTGAATATTTATTTTATAGTTTTTATGATTTATTTTATAGTTTTTATGATTTATTTTATAGTTTTTATGATTTTTTTTATTTTTTATTTTAACTAATATATATTATGGATTATTTAACATATTATGTTTATTTTATAATATTAATAAAAATAATATTTATAAGTTTAGCTGTTTATAAACTATATGTAGAGAAAAAAAGTCATAATAAAAAACTTGCATCTAAACTAGAATATTGGAAAAAAAGAGTTGAATTTATATTTATTACTTTAATGGCATTATTACTTATTTATATTTTTAATCCACGAATGTCTAATTTAGGACTTATTAATAAAGAAATTCAATTTTTATTATATTTATTTGGTTTTATTTTATTAATAACTGCTAAATGGTCTGAATTTATAAATACTCCTAATGTATTTAATTTATTACAACAATCATTAGGTAATGAAGGGTCACGTTAAATATATTATTTTCTAAGAATTAATATTTTCTAATATTTCTTCGCTTTTTGTATGCTTTAATATTTTACTTTCATTATTACTTTCATTATTACTTTCATTATTACTTTCATTATTACTTTCAATATTATTATATTTTGCTTCATCTATAAGCATAACCGCCATAGCACTATAATTATGTAAATCTATTAATGTATCACGTAGACTTTCACTATTAACTAATGTTACACCTGATTTTGATACAGAAATAAGGCGTTGAATTTTATCTCCCATTCTTACAATAACACCAATTGGTCCATATGTAGCAAATGAGTCGCCATAATCTGTGTTTTTTCTCTTGAATAATTCTAGTGCTTCATCTTGTATTTTAATCATTTGACTAATACGCTTTGAATTAGAAACATTTTCAATAGGTTGTTTTGGTTCCATAATTATATAATATTTAATTAATTATTTTATTATTTAATTAATTAAATTCAATTTTTTTTTTATTACATTCGTTTACGTTGTGATATATAACCAGCAGAACTACGTCCTACATTACCTACATCATTAAATAATAATTTAGAAAATAATATAAAAAGAATTTTATATTATTCATGTCTGTTAAAAATCTATGCTAATGAAATCGGCTTATTACTAGTTGTCAATCTACAATTTGAACGATAATTTGTACTTGTAGGAATAACATTAAAAGTCCATCCCATAGGGGCAGTTATTCCTGTAATAATTTGCCCATTATTAAATAAAGAAAAAGCAGTACTTCCATTTCCATTAAAAATCGATGATAAATTTGTAACTTTATTTGTATTCCAAATATTTCCTGAAGTTGTAAGACTTTGATTGAAAAATGGACAATATTGAAACATTGAATTTATTGTAGTTACATTTTGTGTATCCCATGTTAATGGAGAAGTGCCTGGCAATTGTTTTTGAATAAATGTTATATTGCTTGCACTAATTGTTGTATTTCCTGGTGTACTTAATGTCAAAGTTAATGTTGTTGTTCCAATACTTGTTATAGCACTTGCGACAAATGTACTTGATGTTAGATTGGTTCCTATTAGTATTACATCTCCGATAGCTAGTGTTGTTAAATTAAATGTCGCACCAGGACATGATAATATAGCAGTTCCATTATTGTATGAAGCAGTCGATAATGTAATATTAGCATTTGCTATATTCACTCTTCCTAATTGACCATTATTAAATTCCATTCTATTTGAAAAAGTATTTGAATTAGATGCAAAACAACTTGCCATAGTTGTTACGTTAATTGTATTCCAAGAATTAAGATTCTGATTAAATCGTATAGCACCTTGAAACATACTAGCCATACTACATGATGCAACTCCTGATGTTTGAACTAATGAGGTAACTGGTTCATTAAATGAGGATGCATTTTGGAACATTGATGAAAATGTAGTACATAATGGAGCAGACCATGTTAAAGGTTGCATTCCATTATCAAAATTGCTTGCGGCAAAAAATACAGATGCTAGTGATGATACTTGTGATACATTAAAAGAATTTACATTTTGATTAAAACTTCTTGCATTAGAAAAAAGTAAAGACATATTCGTTAAATTAGGAATTGACCATGATAATGGATATAAATAAGTATTCAAATAATCACCATTATTAAATTCAAATGCCGATTGAAATGCTCCTATTATATTTGTTGGAATATTAAAATTAAAATTTGCATTTTGATTAAAAGAATAAGAATTTTGAAACATATTTAACATAGTTGTAACTTTTGATAAATTCCAATTTAATGGATTTTTTCCAAATGGTGCTTTAGATATTGTTTTAATTGAACCACTTATCAAATTTACTCCTAGATTAGAAATGAATGAAATATTAGTATTATCTATTACATTTTGAATTGTTGGAGTATATGTAATTCCATTAGCAAAAATATATAAAATATCTCCTGAACTTACACTTGTTAAAAAATTAGCACCAGGACATGTTAAAATATTGTTGATATTATTATATGATGATAAAGATGGAGTTACATTTATAATATTAATAGGTTTGGATAAATTTAAAGAAGTACCAGCAGGCATAGAAACTGGAGTACATAAAATATTAGGTGGTGATGCCGCATCATTTATTGATAAAATTGTAGTTGCTGCACATAATGCACTATTTGATATAAATACTATATCTCCTATAGAACATTGATATGAAAATACAGCTCCATTACATTCTATTTTCAATTGACCTGAAGATTCTACGGAATTTAATATAGTTTTATTTATAGTTTGTAAAGTATTATTTTGACCATTATTAAAATTAAATGCATTGAAAAACATAGCTTCTGTTGTTGTAACATTTTCAAGATTCCAATTTCCAATAAATTGGTTAAATGCTCTAGAACTATTAAACATATTTTTCATTGTTGTTGTTTTTATTGTATTCCATGAAATAGGATTATTATTAAATATAGTTAAATCACTATTATTGAAAGAATAAGCATTTTGAAACATTGATTCCATTGTCGTAACATTTCCTAAATTCCAATTTCCAATATTTTGATTAAATAATAAACAATTCAAAAACATGTTTGATGTATTAGTTACATTAGTTGTATTCCAGTTAGTTAATGGATTAGTTCCAAAAGGAGATTTTGATATTGCTTTAATATTTCCACTAGTTACATTACCTATCCAATTATCTGATAAAATAATATTTTCATTATCTATTATCGTTTGAACTGTTGTAATTAATGACGAAGCATTAAAATATAATAGTAAAGGAACTCCAATTGATAAAGTTGAAATAAATGTTGCTCCTGGACATGTTAATGTTCGTGTTGAATTTGTAAAAAAAGATGTTGATAATGTTACATTTGGAATATTACTAATTTTTGAAATATTATATATATTTCCTGCTGATATATTTCCTCCAATTGTTTGTCTAATAGTAAATGTAGTTGATGTTGGTATGGCATTTACTATTACAATAAAATTACCAAGACGATTTCCAGTTGTTAAATTAGTTATAACATATAATACATCACCAACAGAAAGATTTGTTGTTAAAGAAGCTCCAGGACATGTAAATGTGAATGGAGAATTAGTATTAAATGAAGATGTTGAAGGGGTTATTGTTGGAACTGTTGTTATTTGTCCATTATTAAAAATACTAGCATTATTAAACATACTATTCATTAAACAACTAGAAACTCCAGATGTATCAACTAAATTAGTTAAAGGTTGATTAAAATTTGACGCACTTTGGAACATTGATGTAAATACTGTACATAAAGGTGCATTCCAATTTTGAATTGAATTACTTCCACCATTATTAAATGCGGTTGCTGAAGAAAACATATTTTGCATATTTGTAACTTTAGACACATTCCAAAAACCTATATTTTGATTAAAAAATGTAGCACTTTGAAACATATTATTCATTAAACAACTAGAAACTCCAGATGTATTTACTAAATTAGTTAATGGTTGATTGAAATTTGACGCACTTTGGAACATTGATGCAAATGTTGTACATAAAGGAGCATTCCAATTTTGAATTGAATTACTTCCTCCATTATTAAATGCTGTTGCTGAATTAAACATAGAATCCATATTAGTTACATTTGAAACATTCCAAAAATCTATATTTTGATTAAAAAATGTAGCACTTTGAAACATACTATTCATTAAACAACTAGAAACCCCAGATGTATTTACTAAATTAGTTAAAGGTTGATTAAAATTTGACGCACTTTGGAACATTGATGTAAATACTGTACATAAAGGTGCATTCCAATTTTGAATTGAATTACTTCCACCATTATTAAATGCGGTTGCTGAAGAAAACATATTTTGCATATTTGTAACTTTAGACACATTCCAAAAACCTATATTTTGATTAAAAGATGATGCACTTGCGAACATACTATTTATCAAACAACTAGAAACCCCAGATGTATTTACTAAATTAGTTAATGGTTGATTAAAATTTGACGCACTTTGGA
>Ga0214923_10006981_pt1 | contig 12451 bp, 11 predicted proteins | sample LL1510_MetaG_FD_177993 | JGI IMG/M metagenome (GOLD analysis project Ga0214923, IMG submission 177993) | Freshwater microbial communities from Lake Lanier, Atlanta, Georgia, United States - LL-1510 | ecosystem: Environmental > Aquatic > Freshwater > Lake | place: USA: Georgia | collected...
ATCAATTACCGTAACTGTGGGTGCTGGCGGTGGAGGTGGCAATACAACCCCAACCATTGGTGGCACTGGATCAAATTCTGTTTTTTCGACGATTACTTCAGCCGGTGGTGGCGGTGGTGGTAAAGGTGATGGGATCACTTCTGGAAACAACAACGGCGCAAATGGCGGCTCTGGTGGCGGCAGCGGAACGGAAGGCGCAGGCGCAACAAGCGATGGTGGCTTAGGCAATACACCGAACGTTTCGCCAAGCCAAGGTAATGACGGTGGTGGTTTAGGAGTTCAGCAACTCCGTGCTGGCGGCGGTGGCGGTGGTGCTAGTGCGGCGGGCGGCGATCCTGATGAGTCAGCACTGCCAAGATTGGCAGGTAATGGCGGAGCCGGATCAGCATCGTCAATTACAGGCGCATCAGTCACTTATGCTGGTGGCGGTGGTGGTGGTGCAGGGCCATCAGAGTCATCAACCGCAGGCACGGGTGGAGCAGGGGGCGGCGGTAACGGTGCTAGAGGCGCTAGCGGCGCAGCAGGGACTGCCAATACCGGTGGCGGTGGTGGTGGGTCTGGTGGTTTAAGTGGCACAGGAAGAGCTGGAGGCGCTGGCGGCAGTGGCGTGGTCATCATCGCTTATCCAAACTTCTACCCCAACCTATCGTCAATTGGTGCAGGCTTAACTTACACACTTGATACAACGACAAGGGCTGGCTACAAGGTCTATCGCTTCACCCAAGGCACCGGAACAATCAGTTGGTAAGGAAAACATATGGCTCACTACGCACTTTTAGATAAGCACAATGTTGTCGTTCAAGTCATCGTCGGTAAGGACGAGAACGAAGGCATCTATGACTGGGAAGAGTTCTACGCTGCTGAGACGAGGCTGAGGTGTAAGCGCACGAGCTACAACACGCAAGGCGGCGTACACACAGGCGGCGGTACACCGTTCAGGAAAAACTACGCAGGCATTGGCTATACCTACGATGCACAGCGAGACGCATTTATCCCACCGCAACCCTATCCATCGTGGGTGCTGAACGAAGACACTTGCCTCTGGGAGGCGCCTGTGCCGATGCCAACAGACGGACAGATGTATAGCTGGGATGAAGCAACAACGAGCTGGGTGACGGGATAGGAATGTGTTTGGTTTCTCGCCATTTAGTGCAGCACCATTTTCGTCGCTTGGAGAGACGGCGAATGTATTTGACGCAGCGGTTAACGAAACTGCCACAGGTTCAGATGCACTAAATACCGTTGTTAACTTTGGTGCAATAAGCGCCGAAACAGCATCAGCAGTAGATGCCGTTACAACAACAGCACAATTAATATCAAGCGTAAACGAGTCAGCAACAGGCTCAGATGCGATATCTGCTTTTGCAGAATCTCGGGTACTCGAAGCCGTCACCATTACAGACGGCGTTATCGCACAGCCGCCACCTGGGGTATCCGAAACAACATCTATTACTGATGCAGTGGTAGCGCAGCCACCACCTGGAGTGGCTGATACAGCGACCATTACCGATTCCGTAGTAGCGCAACCACCAACAACAGCAAGCGAAACAGCAACCGTCACAGATGCTGTGGCGGCAGAAAACGCAAATCGAATTGTTACCGAGTCTGCAACCGCCGCAGAAACCATAGACGCAGAGCTACAAAAGAATGTAGGCATCCAAGAATCTGCCACGGTCGCTGATGCGTTTGATAGCCAAGCAGATTTTGTAAGCAACGTATCTGAACTAGCGACAGCTTCAGACCAAATAGATTGCGTCGGAACGCTCAACGAAAGTGTTGCAGAATCCGCGTCTGGCGCAGACGTAGTTGATGGCGAAAAGTCAATTGACGTAGCAATTGATGAATTGGCATCTGGTTCGGATAGCGTCGATACGCTCAGGATTGTTATGTCGTTTGTTGATGAATCCGCTACGGTAACGGATGACATAGCAACGACGTTGACATTGGTTGCTTCTGTTAATGAAATTGCTCTTGGTGCTGATGCGATTACCATCACCATCGAGGCGCAGGCAAATGTTTCAGAATCCGCGACAGGAACTGATGATGTAACACGGTCGCAGAATTACGAAGGCACTATTGACGAATCGGCTACCGGCTCTGATGCTACAAACGCAAACCCAGTTTATGACAGGGATGTAATCGAGGCAGGAAGCGCAAGCGATAGCATTAATGTCAATGCTTTTTTGGCAAGCATCATTGCTGAAGTTGCCGCAACGTCGGATAATATACAAACAACTGGCAATTTTAATGGCGCAATCAACGAATCTGCGACAGGCGCGGAAACTCAACAAGGCGGTGGAGTATTTCAAATAAATGTGGTCGAATCCGCATTAGCAAGTGAACAGGTGGCACAAAATGATCTATGGGTATTGATAGACGACACGCAGATAGCAAATTGGCAGCAAATTAATAGCTCACAAAATTCGCCATGGGCAGAAATAGACAGCACACAAATTACGCAGTGGGATCCAATCACAGTATCATGAGGTAGACCATGCCAATTACAAGAACCGCATTATTAGATTTGCCAATTATCGAAACCAACACTGAAGTTGGCACATGGGGAGATGCTGTAAACAAAGGCTTAACAGAGTATCTTGATATAGCCATTGCCGGAATCACAAACCTTACAGGGTCAAATTTTTCCGGCTCCCCGAACTACAATTTGACACTACAACTTACGACTGGTGATGCAAACGCAACCAATATTGTGTTTAATACGGCGCAATATTCAACGATCAGGGTATCAAGCCTAAACGCTAACTCAACCATCATTGCCCCTGCTTCGTCAAGATCGTACAAGATTATTAACGCAGATAACACTTACAGCCTTACTATTAAAGCCACAGGGCAAACTGGCGTAACAGTCAATCCTGGCGCATCACTAGTAGCGGTATTTAATGGAACTGACTATGTAGGCTTGGGCGTACAAGCCGCAGCAACATTAACATCAGGGATTGTGGTAAAGGGCGCTGGAACAACGGTTGTTACACCAGCAACCCCCGGAACAGATTATGTAGAACCAGCCACATCAACAACATTTACAGCACTGCAATCCTTTAATGGCACATCATCAAATTTTGCTCAAGCGATTGTAAATTCAACGGAAATTATTACGACAGTAGCAACCGCAGTTCCGGCTGTTGTGAACTACGATATAACATCGCAGTCCTTGCTTTATTACACAGTAAACGCATCAAACGATTGGACAGTAAACTTTAGAGCATCTTCATCAACCTCATTAAACACAGCGCTTGCTATTGGAAGAAGCGTAACAGCGGCGCTGATGACAACACAGGGCGTCGCCCCTAAATACAATACAATAATCCAAGTAGATGGAAACACAATTACGCCAAAATACCAAGGCGGATTTCCATGGACTTCGGGGAATGCTTCTGGTATTGATATATATGTATATACAATTATTAAAACCGCCGCCGCAACGTTTACAGTGTTAGCTTCGCAAACGCAGTTTAAGTGAAGATACGATGCCCATAATCCAAAGATTAGGTACAGCAAGCGCCAGAGGTTTTGGTTTTGGAAAAATTGGCGCAATTTATCAAGAAGAAATTACAGAGCTGTCTTCGGGATCTGACGCCTCTACTTGGCAAACAATTGCAAGCGGAAGTATCGCAGAAACGGCATCCGGTATTTCACAAATATCTACGATACTTACGGCCCAATCACAAATTACAGAGTCATCAACTGGATCTGATGACATAACATCAATACCAACTATAAGCGGTCAAATCACAGAATCATCTTCGTTAATAGACGCAACAAGTACATTAGCAAATCAAAATATTTCGGTTTTAGAAAGCGCATTATCTGTTGATTTAATTAATGCTATCGGCGTATTTAATAAACAAGTAAGTGAGACGTCTTTGATATCTGACGCAAATTCGTTTAATAATACATATCAAGCATCGTCAAATGAAACAGCGTTAGGCGCTGATGCGTTATCGGCTGCAATTCGCATGTCAAGTGTAATTATTGAAATTGGCATTGGCGAAGAAGAAGTCAATAGACTAGCACTAGCTAATGGCATCGTAAATGAATCAGCACAATCAAGCGATTCAATAAACGGCGCAAAAAGCTTTACTACTCAGATCGCAGAGTCATCATCTGCTTCTGAATCTGTATCAAATACATTAAATTATTGGATTGCAATATTTGCTGGAAATACAACAACAGGTTCATTGATTACCCATGTTTATGATTTAGACATTGACGAAGGCGGCAATATTTATATAACTGGAATAGGAAATACTGGCTCTATAGCGAATGCTGCAATAATTGCTAAATACAACAATCTTGGCGTTCTTCAGTGGCAAAGGCTTTTAGGTATAGCGGGAGAGGAACAGCTTGGCAGGGGGATCACAGTTGATGTAATGGGAAATGTTTATGTTGCAGTTACTTATAACAACAACTATATTGCTTCTATAAGAAAAGGCTCTGTAGTTAAATACGACTCCAGTGGCAATTTGCTATACCAAACCACATATCAACCGACAGGCGTTAGCACAGTAGCGTATGGCCTAGCGTTAGATATCGGTGAAGAAAATACTTATTCTGTAGGTAGTTCTGGCATAGACTTTTTAATTACAAAACAAAATTCCTCTGGGGTCGTTCAATGGATGAAGACAATATCCAGCGGATATTTTTCAAGCTTTTTAACATCTGTTGTTGATTCATCAGGGAATATTTTTGCCGCAGGATATTATGGCGACACAGTTTCCTCATCGGGCTATAGTTATGCATTGCTTTCACAATACGATTCATCTGGCAATTTGCAATATCAAAAAAGATTTACAGATACTATTGCACAAAGAAATACAACATTTAATAGCATAGATCTTGACGCTTCGCAAAATATATACTGCTGCGGCACGGCAACTTATAATACTGGCGGAAGCGATTACATTTTATTATCTAAATTTGACACAAGCGGAACACTGTTGTGGTCTCGCGGTTTGTATAACGCAAATATAAACTCAAACCCTAGCGGCTATTGTGTAGCGGTAGATGATGCGGCTAATATGGTTTATATCGTAGGATCAGAAAACGGATATATTTCTTCTGGTTATTCGCGCATCATAGTTGCAAAATACAATACGTCAGGTGTCTTGCAGTGGCAAAGATTTATTGGTGTAACAGACCAAAATCTTTCAGATGTAAATGTAAGACCTTCAGCTATCAGCGTAGATACGGGCTCATCATTCTATGTAACAACACAATCGCAGTCATACCCGAGCTTTAGTTTGATACTAAAATTACCAAAAGATGGTTCATTAACGGGAACATACACAATACCTGGTACGTTTTTAGCTTATTATCCGGTTGTATACAGCGTCGGAAACTATACAGACACAAGTTTATCGTTTACAGTTTCTGATGCGCCGGGAAGTGAAGGAACGCCGTCTATCTCAAGCGGCGCAGGCGGAGCCACAAGCTACACATCAAATATTCAAACCAGCACGGTATATATATAAACATTATTTTTTTAAGGCAATAATTCACTCAACCAGAATTAGTAAACCCTGTAATTGTTAATCCCACAACACCCCAATAATCATGTTTGACCTTCTTTCGGGCGGTTTACTTGGCTCCATATTCGGAGGGCTATTTAGGCTTGCACCGGAAGTGCTGAAATTCTTAGATAAGAAGAATGAACGCGCTCACGAGTTAAATATGTTCCAACTCCAGACTGATCTGGAGAAAATGCGTGGCGAATTCCGAGTGGAGGAAAAATATGTGGATTACTCTATCCAACAATTGGATTCCATCAAAGAGGCCTTTAAGGAGCAAGCTGAAACGGCAAAGGCTGCTGGCTGGTTTGTGGCTGGAATATCTGCTCTTGTACGTCCCGGCATCACTTGGTGTTTATTTTTCATGTACGCGACGGTCAAGGCAGCAGCGCTTGTACTGGCGTTTCAAACTGGCGCAAACTGGACAGAAGTCGTAACTCAAGTCTGGGATGAGGACGATTTTGGGGTATTTACTATGTGCCTCACATTCTGGTTCGTTTCAAGAAGTATAGAGAAGTATCAAAAGTCGTGAATGAAGAGGCAAAAGCGCTAGCAAGAGATGTACTCATCAAGCCCTTTGAAGGGCTGGCTAAACGTCTGCCTGATGGAACCGTAACCTCTTATCCCGATCCCGGAACCAAAGGACATCCTTGGACAATCGGTTGGGGAACTACCGGCCCTGACATCCAGCCGGGAACTATTTGGACGATGGCTCAGTGTGAGGATGCCCTAGACCATCACATTAAATACTTTTATGCAGGTGTTTGCAAACTTAGTCCGGCGTTTCCAAAGGCATCTCCCAGAAGAATTGCCGCAGTTACAAGCTGGGTCTACAATTGCGGATTAGGAAACTACAGGATTTCCACGTTTAAACGACGTATTGACGCAGGAGATTGGGATGGTGCCGCAGAAGAATGTCTTAAATGGAACAGGGCCGCAGGTCGCATACTCCCAGGTCTTACCCGCCGCCGTGCAGCAGAAGCTGCGTTGATGAGGTGAATCGTGCCATTAACCAAGATTCTAGCGAAAAGCGGTATAAACAGAGAGAACACGCGCTACACCTCGGAAAATGGCTGGTATGTTTCCGACAAGGTTAGATTCCGCCAAGGTACGCCTGAGAAGATTGGCGGCTGGGCCAGGATCTCATCTAATACATTCCTTGGCACTTGTCGGGCATTATGGAACTGGGTTACGTTAACAGCCAACAACTTAATGGGCTGTGGCACCAGCGCCAAGTATTACATTGAAAGTGGCGGTGTATATAACGACATTACACCTATTCGTCGCTATAGCTATACAGCAACATTAACAAACCCATTTACAACCACAAACGGCCAAAACACCATCTCTGTAAGTGATACAGACCATGGCGCCCAGGTTGGTTCGTTGGTTTACTTTACGGGTTCGTCGGCGGTAGGAGGAATCCCTGCGGCTGAAATTAATACCCGCCATTCAATTACATCAATTACGGATGCCAATACCTACGTTATTACCGTAACAACTGCGGCGACATCAACCGCAACAGGCGGCGGTACGGTTACGGCGGAATACTTTATTAATGGAAGATTGCTTGGCGCCAATCCATTTGCAACGACTAACGGAAGCAATGTCGTTACAGTAACGGCATCTGGACATGGCGGTCAGACTGGTGATTACGTCACGTTTTCAGGTGCATCTACGTTTGCAAACGTAGACATGAATGGTGAGTTTTCTATTACCGTTATTGATAACAATAGCTACACGGTTGTTGCTGGTACTACCGCATCATCAACAACGTCCGGCGGCGGATCTGCTGTAAGAGCGACGTATCAAATTACCATCGGTCCAGAAGATCAGGTCGCCCAAGTTGGTTGGGGTGCCGGAGCATGGGGAGCTGGTAAATGGGGTGGTGTGGGAACGTTTGTGCCTGATGCGCTTCGCCTGTGGTCGGCCATGAACTTTGGTGAAGATTTGGTATTTGCGCCCCGTGGCGGAGGTGTGTACTACTGGGATGCGACCAATGGATTAGGTACGCGTGGCGTTAGTATTGAAACACTTTCTGGCGCTACTGACCCACCAGTTGTACAGAATCTTGTATTTGTGTCTGATGTGTACCGATTTGTATTCTGCTTTGGGTCTAATGACGTAGGTTCAGACGTGCAAGATCCTATGCTCATACGATGGGCAGACCAAGAATCGGTAACCGATTGGCTACCAACTGCTGCCAATCAAGCAGGATCTTTAAGGCTATCCCATGGCTCACAGATCGTCGCTGCCATACAGACGCGCCAGGAAATTCTTGTCTGGACAGATACGTCTTTGTATTCCCTTCAGTATCTTGGAGCGCCATTAGTATGGGGAGCGCAACTCCTTGGCGACAATATTTCAATTGTTGGCCCTAACGCTGCATCGGTAGCATCAGGTATTGTTTATTGGATGGGGGTCGATAAGTTTTACATGTATGACGGGCGGGTTCAAACGCTTAACTGTGATCTTCGCAAGTATGTATTCCAAGATATTAATCAAACACAGTACCTTGCCTATTTCTCAGGCACCATTGAAGGTTTCAATGAAGTGTGGTGGTTCTACGCATCGGCAGGGTCATCAACGATTGATCGGTATGTCGTGTACAACTACATGGAAAGAATTTGGTACTACGGCACGATGGCACGAACTGCATGGTTTGATGCCGGTCTAAGGGATTACCCGCAGGCAGCTACTTACAGCAACAACCTTGTTAACCATGAGTTTGGCAATGATGACAATACAAGCGGCATACCGATACCTATTAATGCTTATATTGAATCTGCTGAATTTGACATCCAAGACGGCCATAACATAGGGTTTGTATGGCGCATCCTTCCGGATATTACGTTTAGCGGTACTAGCGCTACGAACACGAATCCTAGTGTAACGATGACTTTAATCCCCATGATGAACTCGGGATCGGGTTATAACTCACCGCAATCAGAAGGAGGCTCATCTTCCGCTTCCGTCGCAAGGACATCTACAGCCGTCATTGAACAATTTACAGGGCAAATTTATGTAAGAGTTCGCGGCAGGCAGATGATACTTAAGGTTGAGTCAAATGATTTAGGAAGTGCTTGGCAATTAGGCGCACCAAGAATAGACATTAGACCAGATGGTAGGGCAACAGGACGTGGCGCATGAATTACTTAGATAGCCCACAACCCCCAAATCTTCCTTATGCGCCGCCTGAGTGGAGTCCGCAATATCAGGAACAATTTAATAACGTGCTGCGTTTATATTTTAATCGCTTAAGTAACGTCACAAAATATTTGCTTGGTCCAGAAGGCGGACAATATATTGATCGTCCTAATGGATTATTTTTTAATACCGCCGATCAAACATTTGCGGCAACTAATACTGCTTATCCTGTGGTGTATAGCGCCACATATTTAAGCAATGCTGTGGAATTGCAGTCAGGAAGCACGTCTAGGATTCAAGTTTCAGTAAGCGGTGTATATAACTTTCAATATTCAGGCCAGTTATTAAGCACTAATGCCAGCGCAAAAAATGTATATTTATGGATTGTAAGAAACGGTATTGATATTGGTTATTCAACTCATGCTTATACATTATCAGCTAATAATGAATACACAGAAATAAATTGGAGCTTTAATATTGACCTTGCAAACGGCGAATATCTAGAATTAGAGATAGCCACATCGGATACTAATGTGCGCCTTGATGCGGCAGCCGCAACGTCACCTCACCCTGGTATACCGTCAAGCGTAATGGCGGTAAACTTCGTATCACCTTTGCCGGACCCCCGGCCTACACCTCCATAGCGGAGAATATTATGGCGGACTCAATTTTAGATTTAAGTGATGTATCAAGCCTTCCAGATACAGATCCTACAGACGCGCTTATCGAAGGCGGTACGTATGGAAGCACGTCGGAATATTCGCCGGACTGGTCATCGCTTTTTGGCGACAATATCTTCTCAAGGTTTCTTTCTGGAACAGCAACAGGTGGCGACAAAGCATTAGCAACACTTGGATTTGGCATAGCATCGCTTGCGTCGGCTCTTAATAACAAACCTCCTGCGACAAAGATGCCTGTGTATAAAGAAGCACCTGTGTATAACAGGGCTCTTACGGCGCCAATGCTTCCGCCTCAGCCTGCACCAAGACAATCCGCATCGGGCCAAAACATCTACCAACCCATGGTTGGATTGCCGCTATTCTTCAATCCCAATCCATTTCAGTTTAATGCCGCTGAAGCGGCGAAGCGTTATGGCCCAACGCAAGCAGAAATTGCAGCAGGGCAAGCGGGGTATTCGGAAGGACTTGGACGACTGTATCAGTCATTAGGCACACAACCGGCAATTGAAATGAAAGCGGCTGGCGGACCTGTTGGATATGCAGAAGGTGGTGATGTTGCAAGATACTTGCGCGGCCCGGGAGATGGCATGTCGGATGATATTCATGCCTTTATCGAAGGAGGCATGACAAGTGAAAACCAACCGGCACGGTTAGCAAGGAACGAGTTTGTAATTCCAGCGGATGTTGTATCAGACCTTGGCAATGGGTCATCAGACGCAGGGGCAGATGCTCTTTATGAAATGATGGAGCGCGTGAGAAAAGCTAGGCACGGAACAGAAGAGCAACCCCCTGCGGTTAATCCAAAAAAGGTGATGCCTGCATGACACCGTTTGATCAAGAGTGGGATCGTTGTAGCCCATGGTTACAGGCTGCGCTTGATCACGCGGGTAATTTGTTTTCGTTAGATGATGTTAAGCAATCCGTGCTTCGAGGCGAAGCGATGTTTCTTCCCGGTATTGAGGCCGCTGTGGTTGCAGAGATTCGGGTATTCCCGCAAAAAAGAATTTTTAACTGTTGGCTTGCTGGTGGCGATTTAGAAGAACTTAAATTGGCATTTGCACCTACTGTTAGGCGGTATGCAAAAAAATCCAATTGTGATGCAATTACGATTCAAGGACGGCCGGGATGGCAACGTGTTTTTAACATGAAGCAAAAAGGCGTAGTCTTAACCGAAGAGGTGGTTAAATGAGCTTAGGCGGACCTTCACAGACCATTACCGCAAGTGCGCCGGAGTATCAACTCCCGTATATATCTGACCTATACCGCATGGGTCAGCAAATTGCATACACACCGTATACGCCTTATCAGCTACCAAGAACAGCGGAAACATCAGGTTTATACCAGCAAGGTGTAGAGGCGGCGCAACAAACGGCAGCCGCACCCGGTATTTTAGGGAGCATAAATGTTGGCGGTCAGAATGTAGGCGTCATGCAGGCTTACATGAATCCGTATCAACAGGCTGTCACAGATGTAGCAAAACAAAGTGCATTGCGTGATTATCAAAGTGGCCTATCAAATTTACGTAGTCAAGCCGCATCTCGCGGCGCATTTGGCGGGTCGCGTCAGGCAATCATGGAGTCAGAGGCCATGAGAAATCTTGGCCAACAATTAAGCAACATTCAGATGCAAGGATCTGCCCAGGCCTTTGATAAGGCTGGCCAGTTATATCAACAAGATCTTGCCAATCAACAGCAAAAAGCCCAGACCTTGCAGCAACTTGGTTTAGCAGATGAAGCAAGAAGACAGCGCGACCTCGATCTGATGTACCAAGAGTTTGAAAAGCAACGACTGTATCCACAACAACAGGCAGAGGCGTATAAGTCAATTATCTTTGGCCAACAAATGGATCCGTCGAAGTCATATTACAACGCGCCAGCCAACCCATTTGTTCAGACTCTCGGCCTAGCAGGATTGCTGTACGGAGGATTAAGATGACCACGACCATGGCTCAACCAGGGCTTGCTCCAGATATCAACATTCTGGAGGCGATGGATATCTTCAAGAACTTTCCTGATGAAGAGCTTCCGCGTTACCGCAACGATCCCAAGCTAGCCCTTGTTGCAGCGGCAGAGATGGATCGCCGCCTACGTGTTCGCAAGGACTTTGAAACACGCCAGCAACAACCACGTGGACCTGTAATTGATCAATTGCAGCAGCAACTGCTTGCGCCTACAGGGATCGCTCAAGGCATGACTCCGCAAGGTATGGCTCCTCCGCAAGCTATGCAACCAGAAGCACCGCCACAACAAATGCCGCAACAGGCTGGATTGGGCGCTATTGGCATGGCGAGCGGCGGTCCTGTGGCGTTCCAGTTTGGTGGGTTGCTAGCAGACCCAAGGTCAGGCATTTATCCGCAAGAAACAGAAGAAGACCGCAAGCGCAAAGCATCCGAAAGACTTGCACAAATAGAGTCGCAAATGAACAGGCCCGGCGTTCCTGGTCAAGCATCAGCGATTCTTGCTACGGAGGCAGCGAAGCTAAGGCAAGAGCTTGAACCAAAGAAAGAGCCCGTAAAAACACTTGCTCAGCCAACAGAAGACAACAAATCGCCTGATCAAAACGCACTGATAAAAGCCATTCTCGCCAGTCGCCAGCCGACGCCTGCCGCTCCCGAGGAAAAACCAAGAAGCTTGGTAGATTTAGCAAAGGCCGCAAAGGATTACATCCCAGAGATTGTTCCTGTGATGAGCCCTGAAGAGAAGGCCAAGGTGGAAGAGGCTGAGTTTCAGCGTATGAAGCAGCGTTTCCCTGATACGGTAAGCCCTATCATGGAGCAACTAGCCAAAGAAGCTGGTACTCAGATTTCCCCTGAAGAAGCAAGGCGCCGTGCGTTCTTCAAGGCAGGTATTGCAGGTCTTGGTTATACAGGTCGTGACTTTGGTCCAGGTCTTGCTGGCATGTTAGAAGGCTATCAAGGAACCAAAGAAGGCATAGAATCAGCAAACAAAGAAGCGAAGATGCTGGAGTTAAAAGCTCGCTTATCTAATGAACAGTACAAAGATGCGCTAAAACGCAAGGACTACGAAAGCGCCCGCAAGTACGCAGAAGAAACAGCGACCTACCAACAACAAGCAGTTGCGGCACGTAATAAGTATA
>Ga0214923_10006982_pt1 | contig 12451 bp, 11 predicted proteins | sample LL1510_MetaG_FD_177993 | JGI IMG/M metagenome (GOLD analysis project Ga0214923, IMG submission 177993) | Freshwater microbial communities from Lake Lanier, Atlanta, Georgia, United States - LL-1510 | ecosystem: Environmental > Aquatic > Freshwater > Lake | place: USA: Georgia | collected...
ACTCCCAGTGTAAAGTTATCATGTTGTATTTTCATAGCTCTTTCATTCATTAAACAATGTGTTGTTTCTGTACTCTTGGTATTTTTACATGCACCTTTTTGTAGCCAAATTCTAATCTCTTCTGGTGTGACTTCATCCCATATTCCATCACTACCCAATGTCACAAAACAAACCTTTTGATTTAGAAATGTAATACTGGGTTTGGGTAAAATAAATTCACCAAGATTGAAATCCCCAAAAGCTCTGGTCATATTGACTCCAGTTCCATTTTTATCCACAATATACTTTTGATACTTTTTCAATATTTTTTGCTTCTTGAAACGTTCCATCTCTGATTTATTATCTAAATCATGCGCTTCTGTCACTAATTCTAAATATTGTAAACACTTTTTACATCTTGCATTCCATGGATGATCCTTGACATGAAGAGAAGAAGCTATCATAGAATCACCTACATTCACTACACAAGACTTGATATTATTACCTTTTGTTAAACGAAATACTAATAAAGCACTTAATGTACTTCCAACATGTTTTCTAACCACTTCGGGTACTAATCTTAACTCTTCATTTAATGATAAACATGCTTTAGTAATTCGATTAGCAGCTTCATGTGATGATAGATCTTGAAATGTTATCCCTTGAAACGATTCATATATATGTACAGGAAAATAGTGTATCATATAATTCATAACTTGCTTACCACCATGACCATCCATTAAAGCAATCACATAACATGTAATATCACTATTCACTATTTTCTGGTTAGATATGACAAAACCATCTTCCATATGTTCACGATGATCACCTTGACAAGAAATGAAATCTGCTATAACTACATCATCAGAATAACCCTCACTATTATACACCTGCCAATTCATTTCCCTTTTTTTTAAATTTCAAATCAATACATATTTTATTTATACATTAACCATCCAACCAAATCCAATGGTAAATGGAATTGCAGCAAAGTCTGAAGAAGAAGAAGCTGCAACCATATCATCTTTAGGTATATCATAAGCACCGGTTGGATATCTTGATCGAAAACGAATCCAAGCTTTTTGTTCTTGCTCTTGTAAGGATTTAGATGATAAAGGTTCTTCATTTGAAGAAAATATTTCCATTTCAGATCTCCAATGTGTGATTTGTTCATGATGTTTTTCATACAAGGCAAACCAACGCTTCATCCATTCCACTCCACGAAACACCAACATTTTTTCTTGCTTCACTTTTGGCCATTTTTGTTGAAATACATTGATATAAGGTTTATGACTTAATTCAGACAAGTTATACATTAATAAACTTGACAAGTCGTCTTGAGCAAATCGTGACATGGTACGATCATTCTTCTTTTGTTTTCTTGTAAATTGAAAACTTCCTTTTGATTTACTAATATTCGATGTGAGTAACTTGGCCAGTCTTGGAACATTAATCATCACCATCCAAGAATGATTCATTTCCACCAATCCCAAACAAGATAATCCTTCCATTGTCATCAAAAAACTATGAACAAACACCAAATCATGTTGAGCTGCCATCATTAATGATGAAGAATCAGCTGAAATCTCTGGTATACGTTTTTGTTTTTTTTCCATAGTAGATACCTTTCTCACAACTATTTCTTCCTCCTCATTATCTTCCTCCATTTGACGACGAAATCTCTTCATTCCCACCATTATCTTGGAAAACTCTTGAAGTATGGGTGTTGTAGATTGAATCATTGGAACTAATGCATTGGTTAACTTGAATAATTGAATTGTTGCCAAATTTCCCATATTGGCATCTGATAAAGACTCAACATTCACCATCATTTCTGAAGTCTGTTTTGATGCTGCTGCTGCAGATGATGAAGCCATCACAGCTTGTGATAATTCTCGAACATGTTCTTCAGTAAAGGGTAAATCATCAGGACAAAAGGGTGAATCAGACATTTTTCGTTTTTCAAATAAACCGAAGTAAAAACAATATGATTTGGATAAATCCGGGATATATCATCCATTTGACATTGATTTTCGATGAAATCAACGAGAAGGTTCAGCCAATAGGTATGGATGATTGACAAGATCAACAATTTTCGAAGTCAATGTATAAGTCATAAACTTTTTTAATTGTAATAATTCATTTGCATTTACATTTGGTCTTCTTCTCAATCCTTCTCTGTCTCCAATATATAATCGACGTCTTTCCTGTGTTTTCTTCTCAGCATATTCTGCTAAATTAGTCAATACACCAGATCTTATTGATTCATAATGCGGACTATGAACTTCCTCGGCCTCTTCCTGATCATAAGAATGCTTATTATTATAAGAATGCTTATTATTATAAGAATGCTTATTATTATAAGAATGCTTATTATTATCTTCAATAAAATTATCATTACTATGATCATCATTATGATCATCATTATGATATAATGTTTCACCATATTCATCAAACAGAGTATCTTGAAATTCTCTTGGATCGAACTCTGACATTTCTTCCTTTTTTTTTATTTTCAAAATTTTAAAGAGTAAGAATTGTTTTTGCTATATGTTGGGTAAAGATATCTCCATAAATCTGAAGATGTTGAATTGCTGCTATAATAATTACTTTTCACCGGTTGAAGAAGTTCATCCACTTTCGCATCAGAAGGAACCATAACATGAACTATAGGTTGGTAATCTTTACCTATCCTTCTTCCTACTCGATCATACCATTCCTGACTTATATGAGGTTCTGCTATGATATTCTCATACTGATACTTTCCCATTTCAGTATCCCATATTGTATACATGGCATAGATTAAAAAAGAGTTCCATATGATAACAACAACACTATATCCTATCCAAGCACCCAAAGGTTCTGATTCTGGTATTTGTTCACCTCCTTTTACAGATGCATCTAATGTACCAATTGCTACAAATAAAGCTGTTATCATTTGTATAATCATTACATAACATAACATTTTCATACCACTAAAGCTCTTGTCATCAACAGGACCACATGGTCCATCAGTAGGTGAAATAAATGATTTAGATGTTGCTCTTTTAATTGTATCATGAACAACTTCTTCATATGGTAATAACTCTCTTCTTTCCATTGGTTTTTTTTCTTTATTTTATTTCAAAATTATTCAATATGAAAATATATAACAAAAAGGTAATAAAAGTCATTTATCCATGATAATCCCAAATCATTTCTGTATCATCCTTAATAAAGGGTAATGATTCTTCAGGTATATCTTCTACATTGTAGAAATGGCCCATATGAGCAGCATAGGTTTCTCTCATTACAAGAATAGATTGATAGGGTAATTTCAATCGTCTCACATGATCTGCATTACCACAAGCTGTACAAAGGAATAGTCGATGTTGAATCGATCCCAATGCTGGCATACTATGTTTCTTACACCAAAAGAAATCACAAAATTTGGCACCCTCTTCCGTATTCATTCCTCGAAACATTTGAGTCAATCCATGTGATAATGAATTCCAATTTTCCATTTCACCATAACGGATACCACGTAAAGGATCTCTTGTCAGGTCACCAAATGGTCCTTGATCACAATACCTCATCTTATCAGATGCCATATGTTTCAATACATGAACATAGATGGGACCTTTAAAGATAGGACATTCCATCAATTCACCCGTTTCTCCATTATACATCATTTCTGTACCCTTATAACACATGCCATGAGATCCGAGTATACATTCCACTGCATTAATTTTCTTCATCAGAACAGCCTCATTTGTAAACACTGTATCAAATGGATTCACCTTATCAGGTGACATGGTTCTAGCTTTTCCAAATAGGATATCCACAAACATCCCCGTTGTCGATCGACTAATACTCTGAGAATTAATAATAATATCAGGTGATCCTTCATTCCCACAAAATGGCATATCCTCATCATTCACCAACTGAGCTACTGTAAACTTTTGACCATGCCCAATAAAAAACTTGTCACCTTCTGTGGGAATATGCTGAGATACATAAGTGACATGCACCATACGAGGATTCTTTTCTGGATATAATGTTACTTTGGTGACTCTTCCCCCTTGAGATGAATTCATAAAATGACTTACACATCGAATAATCTTTCGCTTTTTCAAATTCACCATTCCCACAATGGCATCACCAGGTGATATCACTGAACCAATCTTAACAATTCCATCCTCTCCCAAATGACGATACACATGTTCTGGACTTCGGAAAGGACAAGTATGGTCAGGCTTCATCAATTCACAATCATCGGCCTTATTCACCGTTTCCATATTGAATTGAAGAGACATGAACATACCACGATCTACACATCCACGTTTTAACTGAACAGAATCTTCCATATTTCCTTGAGTTGGCAAAAAACAAACAATGGCATTCGTTCCATTTGGTTCAATGTAACGACTACTCAAGGCTTCCGTAATAGGATCAGATATAATGGGGAATTGTTGATTCAATACCATATGAGATTTGGTACATCCCACATCAGGTAATTTAGTAGACAAGGCTTTCGTGGTCATCACACCAGTGTACAACATACGAGGTCCAGAATTCAAATTGAAAAAAGCTCGATTCATACTCACAGCTAAACTCATCATCATATGAATCTCTATATGAGTGTACTTGGTTGGTTCTTTCAGAAACGATTCAATTGTTTCTGCCACGCAAATAACTCCACTTTGTTCCTCATTAGGATCCAAAAACTCGATGATCTGTTCATTTCGTAAACGATTTGCCAAATGAATCTCATAACGATAACTATCCAACCCTCTTTGAATAAGAGCTGGTAAGTTTTCAGCGATAAATAATGGTCGAACGATACGATCACCAGACACATTGAACCATATCTGATCTTCAGACTTGAGATACTCGATATTCGTAAACTCAAACAAGAGTCCTCTTCGTCTTTGATTCACCATAAATCGATAAAAGGCCATTGGATTATCCACCCAACCCATTATTCCTCCAAATACATCAAATACTGTAGTTCCCATTCCAACCCAATCACCAGCAATGGGGGTAAAAATGAATCCACCTTGATGAGGTTGTCTTACTATATATTCAATCCATTTCTGCAGCTCTACCATATCTATAAATGGAGTAAATCTTGCACCCATAGCCTTGTGACGGAATACACCACAATTTTCATTCTGTGGAGTCAAGTATAAACAGACATATCCATTCTGTGAAGGATCCGATATATTGGCCTTGAGGTCATGACTTTGTTGTGTTTGTTTTTTAATGATTTTGCCCGTTTGCTCCACATAGGAATCCGAACAATAACCCAAAGTCATGGCTTGCGTCTTATTTAAAGAATGACTTCCTCCACTTCGATTCATAGGATTGAAATTACCATTCTTAATCGCCGAAGTTAAATGAAACATACTTGGTTGAATCATATTTTCCAACGATATTGTAGCCTTGTCATTCACCATCTTTTGTAATGAATTCATAGCAAACGAACATACAGATTTGATATCTTTTCTCATCAGTTCCAACATGAATTGAACTGGTGTCTTGAATCGAATAAAACGATAACTTCGACTTGTGGCAAGTGACTCTTTACCATCTTCTCGATCTAGAGAATCGGCCAAGATCATGGCAAACATAATCATCTTTCGATAACATTCCCAATGGAGGATTTCAGGTGTTTCCGCTAAGGAATGATGTTGAAGATGAGGAAATATCTCTTTGCGAAGAATGATTTTGATCGTAGCAATCTTTTCATCATCCCTCGCCATCTTGTGTGATCTTTTAAAACATTTACTCATGGCTAATTGCGCCTCTTCTGTGGTGCGACATCCTGATGTATCTGTTAAGACCATATCCAACAAGGCTGCAGTATGAATACTTTCAGGTAATCGACGGAAACGTCGAACACATTGAGCAAATGTAACTTCAGAATAGCCCAAGGCCATGACCATTAATGTAATCGAGGCAAATACGGGTGGTTTCTCATAAGGAATGCGAAATAAAAAACGAGGTGCTTCATTCCATTGACGTAACTTGCGATTATTCTTACATTGCCAAATAAATTGTAATGTACTATTGGTTCTATTCTTTGTTTCACCAAAGAAGAATGTGGATCGTACTTCAGTGCCATTATCAGGCCGATGTAATATTCGATTATTCACCAAGAATTCTTCAGAAGGTAATATTTTTACATGCATATTATTGATAAAACAAGATGCTTTCATATAACTGATACTATAGACATCAGGATTGGACATGCCTGTATGTTGATGATCCAAAATTGATCCCAACATGGCTGGTACTTCTGCAAACATGAAATCCTTGACTACATTTTCAAAACGATTGGATGGATTATGAATGTCAAATGTAGTGTATTTGATATCTCCACAAATAACAGCATCATAATTTCCATGCATTAGAGCACTAATGGGTGTATCCAAGCCAACTCCATTTTGATAAGGTCTGACGAAATAGGAACGAAGTACTTTTATTTCATGTTGAACACTATTGATGACTTTGGTGAAATATAATAAATCATTCAACATCTGTAATAACCCTTTCACTCCAGTATTGAAATTTTCTATTTCATCATTTTGAAATCCAACACGTCTTATCCATAACTGTAAAAAATCCAAACTAAAACGATGGTAGTATTCGTCCAAGTCAGACATTTTTGTTGTGTCAATGAAAACATTAGAGAAAAACCATACCATCGGAATAAATGAAGGATATATACCATGTACCTATTGCAATTTACCCATGAAATCATTTATGGTCTATGGACAAGGTAGTTCTATCCATATCGGTAATACCCTTTCACAACATTTTGACTTGACTCGAAACAAGTATACTCATGAATGGAAGATTGTTCGAAAAGGTCAAGGTTGTGATTTATGTCCCATATATATCCATATCTCACAAATGATTAACGACCTTCCTCTATTATGGAAAGCATTACTACCCACAATCTCTCCTATATTTAACCAAATCATGAATGTTATCACTGATTTTTATTTTCATAAATCCAAAACATTTCTTCAACACATCAAAATTCATAATAAGAAACTCTTCTTTCGATATCATACCGATTCGTCACTCTTATGTCATTGTAATTCTTATATTTATCAACCCATTTTATTACCTTGTCCAAAAGATCCATTATGGGCTCTACCGATCTTTAGCATTATCTCTCGTATTATACTACTGTTTGATATGACGTATTTAGAGGAAACTATCATTTTAGCAAAACAATATAGTATTACTCATTTACCTAGAATGATTCTACAGACCAAAATACAAGAATCAACAACTATATCTTATGATGTGATATTTATTATTATTGATTATTTATGAACTACCACAAAAACATGAACCGAATTTCTGACCTTGTTCTTTGAAAGAAAGTAGAGTTTGTAATAAGGCATTGATATCGGATTGGGGATTGAATTGATTTGTATCTAGAGATGCTACTTCTTTATAGATATGAGTTACAATGTCATTTCTGTTTTGAGGGGCAGCTTTAATCTTTTTACACAACTGTAAAGCTTCAGTAACTAAGGCTGCGTATTCGTAAGGCTCAGTACCACCACCTTGCATTTGTTTAGTGGTAATATACTCTTGTACTTTTTGTTGTGCTAAAGGTGACAGATTTTCCATTTCTTTTTCTATGTTTTGCTTTTTTTTTTATTTCCTTTTGTTTTTTCACAGTCTACTCAAAATGGGTGGAAAAGACGCAAAGAAAAAGAGGATATAATCATGGATACAAATGATATACAAAATAAGTTGAAAATTCAAAATCATATATTGAACACATGGCCTAATGAATGTTTACCTTGGATGACCGAACAACCTAATTTTGAAGGTAATTCAGTACTACCTGAATTCCCTTGGGGTCAATCCTATACTATGACAACCTCATGTCACTCATTATTCTTACCTTCCCATGTATTACTTACATTTAAGAATGATTATCACGATGTGATTGAAATTCATGGACCTTATATCTCTTACGATTTTAGTAGAGAATTCTGGTTATGGAATAAAGAGATTGGCGCTGCCAAATCATTTCCATCACCTTACTCTGGTAAGAGATTACAATTTCCAAATAAATATAAGATTCAAGTTTCCTTTTCCAGAAAGATATCCTGGTGGAACTACTTAATACTCCATAGTGATAATAACACACAAACCATTGATTTTATTAATTGGAGATTATCTGTTCCTTTATATACTATTTATCGTGATCAATGTCCTTTAACACATGATGTACAAACCAAGGAATTATGTTCTTGTTTTGAACATTTTCGGAATATTCATGAAGGATCAACTTCATGGACTAATGTATGTACTATGCAACATTACATTCCAGATATTGTTCGTATTCATTCCTCAGAAACAACCATAGAAACGAGAAAAGATTGTGAACAATTATGGCAAGTTATCCTACAGGAAGATAACATAATACCCATTGATTATATACAATATGTAGAATGTGATACACCTTTTGAATTAGTTATTCTTGAACCACACAAGGTAATTGAAAGTAGAAATATCAACACAGAAAAACAGACTGTATCAAAATCATTTGTTTCTACTCCTCTGTTTCTTAGCTTTATGATGACTTTTATTATTATTATGGTATGTATTATTATTTATATCACAAGAAATATTCAAAATATTCAAGATAATACAAAAAACACAGCAACAACAATGAGTACAAAAGATAAATAAAATAAAAAGACAGGATGACATTCTGGACACATATGGGTCAATTCACAAGTGTATTGGGAGGGTTTTTTGCAGATACTTCTATAAAACATTTAAAGAGCTTTGAAGATCCACGACAAAATGTTGAATTAACCGATCATTTACTGCAGGATATACAAAAGGTTTGTCCACAAGTTATTTTTATTGCCTATCGTAGTAAAAACCACAATATTGTGGTATATGAATTAGTGAAACAACAAAAAGGATATGGAGTGGATAGTTACTGGCTCATGCTGGACGATGCCTTTAAACAAGAAAGACGAAAGCAAGGTATCGAACATGATCGAGAAGAATTTAATGTAATTGATCGCAACTTTGCTTGGGGTATTCAAACAGAACCCATCAATGAAACGACACTCAGTCTACAGTTTAATGTTCGCTCTCTTGTTCGTAGTATGATACCCATTGAGATACATATCAATACAACAAATAATACAGCTAGAGCTATTGCAGATAATGATAAATGGATTCGATTTCTCTATGTTCAAGCATTTGAGAATATTCATATCACCAATTTATTCGATAATTTAGTGCAGTTAAAAGCAAATGTTATTAATCTCACTACTGGAAAAGGTGAAAGTGTCAATGCTTTGGAATATATTGAACAAAAATCAAAAGACGCTGAAGTGGAAGTTTCAACATGATATTACTTGATATGTGTTAACATTTTGATACGATTCGACCTATATGTGTTTTTAAAGACACTTTTGAGCGTTCTGGGAAGAGTTCTCCAGTAACACTAATACGATTATTTTCTTTTTGAATAATAATACCAATGACATGAGTCTTTTGACAAATAAAAACCTTTACTTTATCCCCAATCTTGACTTCTGTCATTAATTGATTGGATTGAAAACCTGGAATCAATCCAACTTCATAATCTGTATGTCCATACCATTTATTCACCTTGTGCATGAATTCTGGACCATGATCATGTTTCCAATGATATATTTTGTAATATCGTGCTATATTCAAAAATATATGAATATATTCATGAAGTAGGATATGTAATACAGACTCAATCCTTGTTTTCACCATCATTCCAAATATATAATAATATTCTTCAGTGATGAACAATTGTCGAAATAAGATATCATTTACATATAATTTCTGACGTAATCCTTCATTAATTACCATGGCAGCCACTGAGGTAATCTCGCGTTTATCGAAAACATGTCTTTTTTTAGATGACATGTATACACGAAGCTTTACTTTATGATCCTTGAATAAAATACCTTGACACCATATCTCATCAATACATTTCATCATTTTACGACACCATCTTCTAGTTAACCAATCATATGTTTTATCTTCCTTTGATACACCACATAACTGTATCATCTTCTGGAAACCATTTTGAATATCACTTACATGCAGATCACGTTTCCATAGAGTCTCCCAACGATCTTTCATTTTTCTTTAACTCTTTTTGATTTTTAATGGTCTTTTTTGATAGAAGCTCTTTCTTTTTTCATTTGATCTCTTTTACATAAATGAGTACAGGTCATAGCTGCTGATCGATAATGACACATTTGAACATATACAACTATAAACCAAACAATTAATAATACCTGAATAATTAATGTAAACCAATCCCAACAACGCTTCTCTACCTTTGGTTTCATCTCTTTTTTTTTCTACTTTCAAATCAGATGAAAAAAAAAGAAATACATGGAGAGATCAAGAGAATTCGTTTATCCTTCATCACCAAGTTCTGATCGACCACCAATTCCATTATCACCCATATTTCATCAACAAAATGATTCACCATCATCACCCATATTTCATCAACAAAATGATTTACCATCATCACCTAAACCTATAATGCCCACTTCACCAAAATTTAATGATGATCCAAATCGAGTCATACCCATTACACAAAGTTTTTACCAAGAACCTCCAACAGAGGAGGAACAACATTCGAATTATAATATGGGTTTTTTCAATAGCAATCCTAATGAATATACAGTTAGAGATGACATTATATATGTCAAACATTACTTATATAAAAAACCGTTTTATGAAATCCCACCAGCACCTCGAAACCCTTCCAAAGCTATTTATAAGATATGGCGTATTGTTGATTTACTAGATTTATCACGAATGAATATTATCAATGAAGGAGATAATAATGGATTTCCAGTCTATTTTTATACACATTTTTCACCTATGAAATTATCTGCATATGGTAGAATTGATTGGTTATGGAAGAAATACATGGATACAGAACTTCCTCCTAAAGATGCGGATGGATTTCACATTTTAATGATTCCTGGTTATCAACTTAATCACCATTACTTTTATATGATTACCAATCAAAATAGAATTGTATTTAAATCATTGAATGTATTTCAAGAAAATTCTAATCATTCACTCAAGGATATCAGAAAACCATTACATTTCAGAGATGAAAAGTATGTATTAACCCCACTTGAATATCTTAGAACCAAACGACTAGACATGACTAATACCAAAGAACAAAATGAACATAAACGAATTAGAAACAAAGATCAACAGCATAAAGTAACTAAAGAGAAGTGGATTAGCAAACTAACCGTCAAGTTACAGGAATATGAACAAGAATTAAATAAAGTAAACCATAAAATAAATTCAAATCAAGAAAAAATAAATGAACTTCAAAAGAGCCCCAAAATTACAGTTTTACAAAAAAGAAAACTAGATGGATATACCAAACAAATGGAAACATTACAAATACGAAAAGAAGAGTATTCGGAATTGATTCAAAGTATTCAATCGGACATTCGTGACCCAAGATCTAAGGAGGTTAAAGATCATGAAAAAGCAAAAAAAAGACTTGATGATGCATTAGAAGCTTTAAAAAATCCTGAAAGTTCCAAACTTTATAAACAGAAAGGAAAACGAAACAATATATCTGCTCAAGATTTATTAGAAGCTTTACAAGAAGAATTAAAAATAGCTCAAAAGGCATGTGAAAAAACTCAAAAAAAGATAAACAAAATGATAGCAAAGGAGAACAAAGACAAATAAATATTATTATTATTATTATTATTATCACAATTTATTATTTTTTTTCATGTTATGTATTGGTTTCACATTCTGTACAAATAAGATATCACTTTTAATATACTGAATAATTAATGACTAATCCTGGGGTCATGGCATGGTTATTGAAGACACCTTGGATATTTCTTAACAAACCATTACTATCACCCAGTAATAGAGAAGGAGCATTTTCATAAAGAGCTAATCCGAGACAACTTCCCACATTACCAAAGCCATCATGCATATACAAAGTACTAGAAGTTGGTGTAGTGGTCTCACCAGTAATCAAAGCATACATGGGCAAGTTGCGATAACGAACAGTAGTTTCATCATTAGCCACACCATATAATACAGCTACTTCACCAGCACCCATCACATTGGCCGTAAATGTACCATTGCACTTGTAAGGTAAAGTCTTGACAGTGGGGAACGTGAACACACCAGCCGTATTCACAGAAAAGGCATAGCTCACTAAACCAGTAGTAGCATTCATCCAAGTAGCACACAACTTACCAGCAGAAGGAGACGTAATGACAAAATTGGAGAATAAAGTATTTTCTACCACATTGGCAGCCACCACCACTTGAGTCCAAGTAGCTGATGACAAATCAGCCGAAGATGACATGTACATCACAGCGGTATTGTAAGTTGTATCAGCCACCAAGAAACTGACAATCAAACGTTTAGTTCCATCCGGATGAGTAAA
>Ga0214923_10006983_pt1 | contig 12450 bp, 10 predicted proteins | sample LL1510_MetaG_FD_177993 | JGI IMG/M metagenome (GOLD analysis project Ga0214923, IMG submission 177993) | Freshwater microbial communities from Lake Lanier, Atlanta, Georgia, United States - LL-1510 | ecosystem: Environmental > Aquatic > Freshwater > Lake | place: USA: Georgia | collected...
TTGTGGCGACCGCGGCGACACCAGATGCACCGATGGCGGTTATTGAATGTTCGGCGCGAAAGATTTGGGGCGTGCAGTTTCACCCAGAAGTAATGCACACCCAACAAGGCACCGAGGTTTTGCAGCAATTTATTTATCAACTTGCTGGGTGCAAGCCGACTTGGACAATGGACTTGGTGATCGACACGCAAGTCAAGGCGATTCGCGAGCAGGTCGGCAACGAACGTGTTGTTTGTGGTCTGTCAGGTGGCGTCGACTCGGCAGTTGCTGCGGCGCTCGTGCATCGCGCGATCGGCAAACAACTGACTTGTGTTTATGTCGACACTGGATTGATGCGAAAAAATGAAAGCGCGCAGATCGTTGAAACTTTTCATCGGGCGATGGGCATTGAACTCGTGCATGTCGACGCTGGTTCGCGTTTTTTCGAGCGTCTTGCAGGCGTGACCGAGCCCGAGGCAAAGCGCAAAACAATTGGCGAGTTGTTCGTGCGCATTTTCGAAGAGAACACCGGCGGTTTGACGGACGCGAAATTTTTGGTGCAGGGCACGTTGTATCCCGATGTGATTGAGAGTGGCGGTCAAGATGGCGCGGCGAGTGTGATCAAGAGCCACCACAATGTGGGTGGGCTGCCCGAAGATATGACGCTCAAACTTGTTGAGCCGTTGCGGGCTTTGTTTAAAGATGAAGTGCGAGCGTTGGGTGCGCAATTGGGCTTGCCAGATGAAATTATTTGGCGACAGCCGTTTCCGGGGCCGGGTTTGGGTGTACGAATTATTGGCGAAGTTACGCCCGACAAGGTGGCGATATTGCAAAATGCCGATGCGATTGTGCGTGAAGAAGTGCGTGCGGCCGGGCTTGAGCGTGAAATTTGGCAAGCTTTTGCGGTGCTCGCAGATATCAGATCTGTCGGCGTGATGGGCGATGAGCGCACTTATGGTCGGCCGATAATCGTGCGCGCCGTAACGAGCGAAGATGCAATGACCGCAGATTGGGCGCGATTGCCTTACGACTTGCTCGAGAAAATTTCATCGCGCGTTATCAACGAAGTCGCTGGCGTCAATCGTGTTGTTTATGACGTGACTTCGAAGCCGCCCGGCACAATCGAGTGGGAGTGAACGCGTAGCGTTCGCGAATTCACTCGATCATGTTGTGAGTGGGAGTGAACGCGTAGCGTTCGCGAACTCACTCGATCATGTTGTGAGTGGGAGTGAACGCGTAGCGTTCACGAACTCACTCGATCATGTGACATTTGTGTGGGTGCGAATGCGGTTGTGAATTAAAGGGTTTGGGGCGGAAATCGGGGGATTTTGACCCTGTTAGACTGTCTGAATCATGACCCGCAACGCCGGTGGGCGTTTTCGTAGGACGGTGTCACCTCTAACTGGTGCCATCTGTTGCGTTTCTCTCGTTATGGGGATGGCCCCTGCGACGGCTGGCGCCGCGGCGGCTGGGGCGAACTCTATGGTCGGGGCGACCGGTGTTGGTCAATTGTCGGCGGCTGGCGCGGTGGCGGCTGGGGTAAATGGCTTGGCGGGGTTTGGCGCGGGGGGACTCGTGCAGACATCCGATGACAAACAGCGCGAAGTCGATGCAATTCTTGATGAACTTGATCGGCTTGCAGAACAGATGGATCAATTGGCCGAAGACTATGCCGACGCACTTAACGACGGCATTGAACTCGACAAAGAAATCGCCGCAACCGAAGCCCGAATCAAAGCCAAAGAGATCGAACTCGCGGCGATGCAGGCGCAACTGCAAAACGTCGCACTAAAAACTTTTGTCGGCAAATCAGTTTCAAATAGTTTGGCCAGCATTTTGAGTTCGACGGGTTCGCTGTCTGACGCAGTTCGCCGATCGTATTTGACATCAGTCGCGCTCAACACTGGCGTTAGCGGTCTCGATGAACTACAAGGCGTTATCGAAGACATCGCCCGCGAACGAAAACAACTTGAATCGCAACGCACCCGCGCAGGTGGCATCGCCGACTATGCAAAAAAGCGTCTTGCAGCTGCCGAGGCAAGCGCCGATGTTTATTCGGCACGACAAGCACAAGCGCTGCGCGATCTCGGCGATTTATTGCGCGGTGAACAAAGTCGTCGTGCAAAAGCCGCACTTGAAGACGCTGCGCGACAAGCAGCAGAATTCACGAAGACCAAATACTCGAATATTCCTGCACCATCATCTGCGGCAGGCACGGCAGTCAAAGCTGCACTCTCGCAACTTGGGGTGCAATATAAATTCGGTGCGCTCTCACCAGGCTCGGCGTTTGACTGTTCGGGCTTGATGGTCTATGCCTGGTCAAAAGCAGGCGTGGGCATACCGAGATCTTCACGGTCGCAGTATTACTCGTTGACCCGAATACCAACCGGGGCGGCGCAACCAGGTGACCTGATTTTCACACGAAACCCGGTCAGCCATGTCGGCATGTATCTCGGTAACGGTCAGATGATTGCCGCCCCTAGAACTGGCGACGTGGTGCGGGTTTATGCCGTGAGTTGGTCAAAAGTAACGGGTGTAGGTCGACCGAAATAATTTCGGCGCGTAATTCGGGTGTAAGTTTGTGGCGATGAACGGTTGGTCGCAGTCAAAGTTTTCGAATCGTGGGGTAACGCACGAAACTTTTCGCAAAGGATCAGGACCGTGCGTAATTATCGTCCACGAGATACCAGGCATTACACCCGCAGTCGAAAAGTTCGCCAACGAAGTTGTCGCTGCGGGTTTCACTGTGGTGATGCCACTACTAGTTGGCAACTTTGGCCAAGCGCCAAGCGGTAGATACATGGCGAGTTCAGCGGCCAAAGTCTGCATCTCTCGCGAGTTCACGACGATGGCACTGAACAAGACATCGCCGATTATTTCATGGCTACGCGCGCTCGCGAAATATGTGCACGCCGAAATTGGCGGCAAGGGTGTTGGTGCGGTCGGCATGTGCTTTAGCGGGGGTTTTGCCCTCGGCATGATGGTTGACGACATCATGGTGGCGCCGGTTTTGTCGCAGCCAAGTCTGCCGTTTGCGATTGGCGTCAAGCGAGCGGCGAATTTGAGTTTGTCCGAACAAGATGCGAGTCGTGTCGCACAACGAGCCGCTGCGGGTTGTCAAGTTCTCGGTCTGCGCTACACAGGTGACCGCCTTGTCGGCACACGTTTTGCCGAGTTGCATAAATTGCTTGGCGATGCGTTTATCGCAGTTGAGTTTGAATCAACTGCAAAATCAGATCACTCGGTTTTGACCGAGCAACGCCAAGAACTCGGTGTGCAACGAGTGATTGAGTTTTTGAAATCAAAACTGGTCTAAAACTCGCACTTTAAATTTTGGGTCTTTAAACGACTTGAGTGCTTTGACCGGATCAGTTCGGTTGAGCAACAAATGTCTGGCGAGACGACCCTTCGCTGCTTTCGCGTCGTGACCGCCGGCCGTGCCCGACTTTGTTGCCAAATCGACGTGAAAATAGCTTTTAATCGACTCACTGTCGGCAATGAATGCCGCCGAGTGCTCTTGCGGCAATAAGTTGACGACGACTGCCCCCGCGCAATATTTATTTAACGCACCTGAAATTTCTTCGCGCCACCACGACGAAAGTTTGCCCATCGGGGCGAGACTGGCACCGATTTTTAAGCGATAGTCGGGGGTCGGGTCACCAGCCGCAACGAGGCCGAGCAAGCCAGAGACGATGACGATGTTTTTGTCGGCAATTTTTTGCAGCGCGAGAGGCAGCGAGGCGAGATCAAGATGATCCCAAACGACGCCGGTGTAACGTTGCGCAGCGGGCAAAGTTTTGGCGCCACGCACTGCGATGTTTGCTAGTTGTGCGCGTGCAAGATGCGCTCCCGAAACACCAAGTAGTTTTGCCGAGCCACCACGCGCATTGCTTAACGCCGCGATGACACCCGCACGTTGTTTGCCAAGTGACTTGCCGAAAACACCACTTGACTCGGCGAACTTTGTGCCGGTGGTGCCCGACGGCGCTTTTCCCTCAGACGGCGGAAGCAAAATAATTAGTTTTTTCTGTGCGACCACGAATCAAGATTCTGCCCGACAATGCGCCGTAATAGTCGCATACGGTGCGCCTAGTCTGCAGGGGTGGTGTCAGAGCAAAAGTCATTAGATGTAGCCTCGCTCAACCCTGACCAGCAAGACGCGGTGCTGCACCCGAGTGGGCCGCTACTCGTCGTTGCGGGGGCGGGTTCGGGCAAGACGCGTGTGTTGACCCACCGCGTCGCGCATCTGATCAACCAAGGCACGCACCCGATGCGCATTCTGGCGATCACTTTCACCAACAAGGCTGCTGGCGAGATGCGCGAGAGGGTCGAGGCGCTCGTCGGCAAGGTCGCCGAGCGCATGTGGGTGAGCACTTTTCACGCCGCATGCGTGCGAATTTTGCGGATGCAAGCCGAGCAGATTGGCTACCCGAAGACATTTTCGATTTACGATCAGTCAGACGCACAGCGCCTTGTTGGCTATGTCATTCGTGATCGCGGATTAGACGCCAAGCGATTTCCGGCGCGCGGTGTGCACGCCCGCATCAGTTTGTGGAAGAACGAATTGATCTCGCCAGAACAGGCGCTGTTGAACGCCGACAATGTGTTCGACACGAAATACGCAGAAATTTTTCGCGAGTATCAATCGCGATTGTTGAAAGCCGGCGCGATGGACTTCGATGATCTGTTGATCAACACCGTGAAACTTTTTCGCGAGCACAAAGACGTGTTGGCGCAATATCAACAACGCTTCGAACACATTTTGATCGACGAATATCAAGACACGAACATTGCGCAAAACGAAATCGTGATGATGTTGGCAGCGGCGCATCACAATGTCTGCGTGGTTGGCGATACTGACCAGTCTGTGTATCGGTTTCGCGGCGCCGATTTTAGAAATATCTTGCAATTTGAAACGGCGTTTCCTGAGGTGACGGTTGTTGTGCTGGCGCAGAACTATCGAAGCACGCAGACGATTCTCGATGCAGCCAACGCAGTGATCACCAACAATGCCGAGCGAAAACCCAAAGAGTTGTGGACAGAACTTGGCAAGGGCGATCGGGTCGTGCGGTTTTACGCCGACGATGAATATCACGAATCAAATTGGGTGATTTCGCAATTGACAAAATTGAAAAAGAGTCATGAGCACGAGTGGCGCGAGATGGCTATTTTCTATCGCACCAACGCGCAAAGCCGAATTTTAGAAGAGAGCTTGATGCAAGCAGGCGTGCCCTACAAAGTAATCGGGGGCACCCGCTTCTATGATCGCCGTGAAATCAAAGATGCCCTGGCATATATTCGTTGCGCGGCGAACCCGCTCGACGAGGTCAGCCTGAAACGCATATTAAATGTGCCCAAGCGCGGCATCGGCGACACAACTGTTGATCGCCTCGATGCATATGCGAACAAAGAACAGATTGCGTTTGCACTTGCATTGCGTCGCACGGCCGACGCCGGCATTGGCGGCGCAGCGGCAAAAGGCATCGCCAGTTTCGTCGCTTTGATCGATGATCTTGAGTCTCGACTTGGGCAAGGGCCAGGGCCCGTGTTGCGCCATGCACTTGAAGCAAGCGGATACTTGAGTGAACTGCAGGCCGAAGGCACTGTCGAATCAGATGGTCGTTACGAAAACTTGGCCGAACTAATCGGCAGTGCGAACGAATTCACGCAAGTCGACGAATTTTTAGAACAGGTCGCCCTAGTTGCAGACACCGATCAACTTGACTCTGACAACCATGTCACGCTGATGACATTGCATTCGGCAAAGGGTCTCGAATTCGAGGCCGTGTTTATAGTCGGCATGGAAGAAGGCATCTTTCCGCACAGTCGCGCGCTGGTCGACCAGAACGAACTCGAAGAAGAACGTCGCTTGGCTTATGTCGGCATAACTCGAGCGAAACAAAAATTGTCTTTGTCGCACGCCTGGAGTCGAAATTTATACGGCTCTACTCAGTACAACCCGCCGTCACGTTTCTTGGATGAGATACCCGGCGAATTGTTGCAACGCGAGGGCAGCACAGATTCTGGCGCCGATGAGGGTCGAGGCAGTTATCGTCCGCGACCCGATCAAGGCACCGGCAAAAAAATTGAATGGACTCGGGCGACGGTGCCGAAATATCGCCGTGATGGCGATGCGGTTGGCGATTTGACCGGCGCGAACTCGGGTCTGAAAGTTGGCGATGACGTCGAGCACCCGTCGTTTGGCGAGGGTGTAATCGTCAACATTCGCGGTTCTGGCGAATCAGCCGAAGCGACTATCGAATTCGTGAATCACGGCAAGAAACATTTGGCGATGGCATGGGCGCCACTCAAAAAAATTAACTAGCGCGTCAGAGCTTTTTAGTCGGCGCGCAAATCAATGAGAAGCGTGCGCATATTTTCGACGATCGGTCGAACATCGAGGGGCAGTTGCAGTTGCTCGACGCCGAGCGTGCGACCTTCGCAATCTTTGAAGTTGCGTGAGTTGGCAATGTGCTCGACCAGACAAGATTCGTCGCGGTCGGCGGGGTAGGCATAGTAAACCTGCCAACCTTTGGCAGGGTCGTCACCCGTGTGATCAATGACTATCGAGCGCTTGCCGGTTGCGTCGCGCAAGTCTGGATAAAGAATCGGACCACCTTCGCCAACAAGTTTCGCGACATCGTCGACTCGACCAATTTCAAAAGTTTTCGCGACCGTCTCGGGGTTTCGTTCGCGGTTGTCTGTGGCCATGCTGGCAAATATCCAAGTCACACCAAACAACACCGCGAAACCCAGAATGCCCCCGACTACGGGCGCAACGGCGCGACCCAACGGCGATGTGAATTCGATACGGCGCATGTCGTAAGGTTATTGAGTTGTGAAACGAAATTATCGCGTAGTTGTTGCCAAACCTGGCCTTGACGGCCACGACCGTGGGGCGAAAACTATCACCCGTGCTTTGCGCGACCACGGTTTTGAGGTCATATATACGGGTCTGCACCAGACACCCGAGCAAATCGCCGAGACGGTGCTGCAAGAGGATGCCGACGCAGTGGGTTTGTCGTTGTTGTCGGGGGCTCACCTGACGTTGTTTCCGCGAGTGATGGAAGAATTGCGCAGTCGCAAACTTGGTGAGATTTTGATTTTTGGGGGCGGGGTGATACCTGAAGATGACATAGTCACGCTCAAACAACAAGGTGTCGGTGAAATTTTTGGTCCGGGTTCGTCGCTCGGTGATATTGCCAAATGGTTAGAGTTGGCTCTCGATTCGCGCGAAGAAAACTGAACAAAGGAAGTTAAGTGGATCTTTTTGAGTATCAAGGCAAACAGTATTTCGCGCGCTATGGCATCGCCGTTTCGGCGGGTGGCGTTGCGTTGACGGTTGACCAAGCCGTTGCGCAGGCCGAGTCGGCGAAGTATCCCGTTGTTATCAAAGCACAGGTGCAAGTTGGCGGTCGTGGCAAAGCGGGTGGCATCAAGCTGGCTAACAATGCCGACGAAGTTCGGTTGCATGCGAAAAATATTCTCGGCATGGATATCAAAGGTCACATCGTCAAGCGCGTTTGGGTCGAGCATGCCTCTGACATCGCCGAAGAGTATTACGCGTCGTTCACTCTCGATCGTTCAGCCAAGCGTCACTTGTTGATGTTGTCGGCACAGGGCGGCGTCGAAATCGAACATGTTGCAGTTGTCGACCCAACGGCGATCGTCAAGTTGCATGTCAACCCCGTCGAAGGTTTGAGCCTTGACGCCGCAAAACGAGCAGTGGTTGATGCACGCATTTCAGAAAAAGCCCAAGATGGTGTGGCCAAGATGCTGGTGAAACTTTACGAATGCTTCACGAAAGGTGATTGCGACTTGGCAGAGATTAATCCGTTGATCTTGAAGCCAAACGGTGATGTGCACGCGCTCGATGCCAAAGTCACGCTTGACGACAACGCGGCGTTTCGTCACCCTGAATGGGATGAATATCGTGCAACCGAAGAACTAGACGACCGCGAAATACTTGCGCGCGAAAAGAACCTGCAATACATCGGTCTTGATGGCACAGTTGGCATCATCGCCAATGGTGCGGGCTTGGCGATGAGCACTCTTGACGTCGTTAATCAGGTCGGTGGCAAGGCCGCAAATTTTTTGGATATCGGCGGTGGCGCAAACGCCGAGTTGATGACCGCGGCACTTGAAGTGATCAATTCAGATACAAAAGTTAAAAGCATCTTTATCAACATATTTGGTGGCATTACTCGCGGTGACGAAGTAGCCAGAGGCATTGTCGAAGCGATGAAGCGCGTGAAGCTTCGTGCACCGATAGTCATTCGCCTCGACGGCACCAACGCAACCGAAGGACGAGCGATTATTGCCGCTGCCGGCATCGCCGAGTCGCAACTGATTTCGCGACCAACGATGCTCGAAGCGGCACGTAGCGCAGTAGAGATTGCAGGAAAGAAATAACATGGCGATTTTTGTCAACGAGAAAACAAAAGTACTCGTGCAGGGTTTGACCGGCGGTCAAGGTCGCTTTCACGGTTTGCGCAATCGCGACTATGGAACCCAAGTTGTTGCCGGCGTTACCCCTGGTAAAGCGGGTCAAGATGTTGAGGGAATCCCGGTTTTTGACACAGTAGAAAGCGCAGTTGCAGCCACCGGCGCAAACGCATCGTTCATCGCGGTGCCACCTAAAGCGGCACCGGCGGCGATTCTTGAAGCGGCGCGCGCGGGAATCGGTTTTGTCGTGTGCATCACCGAAGGGGTGCCTGCCCAAGATGAAGCGCGAGTGTTTGCAACATTGCAACGCGATTTTCCGAAGACTCGCTTGCTCGGGCCGAATTGTCCTGGCATCATCAGCCCGGGCAAATGCAACATCGGCATCACTGCGGGCGAAATAGCCGCGTTGCCAACTTCAAAGGGTCCAAACGTCGGCATAGTCTCGCGATCAGGCACACTGACATATCAAGCGCTGTATGAACTGAAGCAACGCAACATCGGTGTGTCGACTTGTGTCGGCATCGGCGGAGACCCGGTGCCTGGCACTTCGTTCGTAGATTGTTTGGCCGAGTTTCAAAGTGATCCCGAAACGCATGCGATCATCATGATTGGCGAAATTGGCGGCACAGCAGAAGAAGAGGCTGCTGAATTCATCATGACTCACGTGACAAAACCGATGAGTGCCTATATCGCAGGTGTCACAGCGCCGGCGGGCAAAAAAATGGGTCACGCCGGGGCGATTGTTTCTGGGGGCAGAGGCACAGCGCAGGGCAAGATGGATGCGTTGACCGGCGCCGGTGTCAGAGTTGGCTTGAACCCAACTGAAGCGTGCGAATTGATGGCACAAATAATCGCGACGATGTAAGACTCAGTCTTGGATGAATAAACGATCTGATCTGCTGACCTATATTCCGTCGCTAGACGGCATTCGGGCGCTTTCTGTTTTGGCAGTGATCGTCTATCACGCCAACAAACTTTGGTTGCCCGGCGGTTTTCTTGGCGTTGAAGTGTTCTTCGTGATCAGTGGATATTTGATAACGCTGTTGTTGCTCGCCGAATCAGAAAAAAATGGCACCGTCAGCCTGAAGCAGTTTTGGTTGCGTCGCGCGCGACGATTGTTGCCCGCACTTTGGCTTGTTGTCTTGGGTGTGGTCGTATTTGCCGCTCTGTTTCAGCGCGAAATTCTCGGCACATTGCGCGGTGATGTAGTTGCTGCGATTTTTTATGGCTTCAACTGGTTTCAAGTTTGGGTCGGCACGAGTTATTTCACTTCGTTTGAATTTGTGCCGTTGCGACATCTTTGGTCACTGGCCGTCGAAGAACAGTTTTATTTGATCTGGCCGATCGTGATGTTGGTAGTTGCAAAGTTCGGCAAGCGACGGCTGCCAATTGTCAGCGCCGTGTTCTTCGCGGTCGCGGTGCTGTTGTCCATATATATGGCTGTTGTTTATCAGCCAGGCACGATTTCGACGATCGCCGACACACCCGAGCAGTTCATGAGCCTGTTCGGAAAGTCGGTTTCGCGCGTTGATTATTTGTTTTTGGGCACGGTCACGCGCTCAAGCGGGTTGTTGCTGGGTGCGGCGCTCGCAATTTGGTGGCGACCGTGGTTGTTGCAGACTTCTCGGGCGGGCGAGAGCAGGCTCTATGACTTCGTCGGTTTTGGCGGGCTGGTTGCTTTGGCCTTGATGATGTGGCGATTTCACACGGTTATCGAAGGCACCGATGCGGGCACTGTCGGTTATGACTTTTTGTTTCGTGGAGGATTTTTCTTGACCGACATCGCGAGCGTCGCGCTGATCGCAGCCGCCGTGCATCCTGGATCAAAAATTATTGCCAAAGGTTTGAGCAACCCCGTGCTTGTTTGGCTTGGGCGAAGATCTTACGGTTTTTATTTGTTTCACTGGCCGGTGTTTCAGTTTTATCGACGCTTTGCCGGTCAAGGTTTGACGCCATATGAGTTTGTGGTTCTGGTGTTGCTCGCGCTCGCGCTCACAGAGTTGAGCTATCGATATATCGAAACCCCGGTGCGACAGGGCGCGCTGTCGCGATGGTGGGCAGAGTTTCGCGAACCGGCATACGGCGCCCAACTTGTGCGTCGGCAACGACGAATTGTTCTGGTTGCGCTTGCGTCGGTGTTGCCAGTTTTTGGCATCGTCAGTTTGGCGACTGCCCGAGTCGCACTTGATGAAATCGCCCAAAACTTGTCTGATAATGAAAGCAACACGGTTGATTTGCTTGGCGATGGACAGGGCACAGACACTGGCGCCGCGATTACGGCAACGACGATTGCTGGTCAAGTCGTGACGGCGACGACGACTCTTGACGGCCAAGTGATCGATGTTTTGGCGATCGGTGATTCGGTCATGTTGGGCGCGGCCAATGTTTTGACCGCGCGGGGAGTGACAGTTGATGCCGTCAAGAGTCGTCCATTTCGTCAGGCACTCGAGATCGCCAACTATATGAAGTCGGTTAATCGACTCGGTTCGGTCGTGATTATTCATCTGGGCACGAACAACACGGTCGACGAGAAAACTCTCGATGAAATTATGGTGCCTTTACACGATGTGCCATTGGTTTTGTTCGTCACTGTGCATGTGCCGAGCGAAGTGCGACAAAACACCAACAATCGACGAATCAACGAGTTGCCCGCAAGATATGAAAATGTCAAAATTCTCGATTGGTTTGCGGTCGCAACGGCCCACCCTGAATATCTGTATAGCGATAAGACTCATATTCGACCTGCGGGTCAAAAGGTTTACGCCGATTTAATGATGCAAGCAATTGGTCGACCGTAGGTTTTGTCGTAGGCTTACGCGCTATGACTTCACCAGTTCGCGTCACGGTAACCGGCGCTGCCGGACAAATCGGCTACGGAATTTTGTTTCGCATCGCCTCAGGACAGATGCTCGGTGTAAACACACCGGTTATTTTGCAACTACTCGAGGTGACACCAGCGCTCGGCGCATTGAACGGCGTGAAAATGGAACTCGAAGATTGCGCATATTCACCGCTTGTTGATGTGGTCACAACTGATAACGCCGACGTTGCTTTCGGCGACGCCGATATTGCTTTATTGATCGGCGCGATGCCACGCAAAGACGGCATGGAGCGCGCCGATTTGTTGACGGCAAATGGTGGCATTTTCAAACCGCAGGGTCGGGCGATCGCCAAAAATGCAAAGAAGAACGTCAAAGTTTTGGTCGTCGGCAACCCAGCGAACACGAATGCATTTATCGCGATGAGCAACGCACCCGAGATTGACCCGAAGCAATTTACGGCGATGACACGACTCGATCACAACCGTGCCGTGGCCCAGTTGGCACAGCGAGTCGGCAAACCAGTGACTTCGATCAAGAAGATGACGATCTGGGGAAACCACTCGGCGTCGCAGTATCCAGATCTTTATAACTGCGAAGTCGATGGCAAAAATGCGGCGACTGTCGTGAACGACGAGACTTGGGCGCGTGAAACTTTTATTCCGACAGTTGCCAAGCGCGGTGCGGCAATTATTAAAGCGCGTGGTTTGTCTTCGGCTGCTTCAGCTGGCACTGCCGCGATGGATCACATGCGCAACTGGGTGCAGGGCACACCAGCAGGCGACTGGGTGAGCATGTCGGTGCCATCAGATGGCAGTTACGGCGTGCCTGCTGGTTTGATTTCGTCGTTTCCGTGCACATGCAAAAATGGCGAATACAGCATCGTGCAGGGCTTGCCGATCAATGATTTCAGTCGCAAAATGATTGATGCGTCGGTCGCCGAACTAATCGACGAACGCGATGCCGTGCGCAGCCTGGGGCTCGTTTAAAAATATTTGCTCGCACACGCGAACAAATTGCGGTTAGAAATTCGTGTTGGCGTTGACGGCTGAAAAAACGGTGTCAAGAGCAAGAAACAACGGTTGAGTAGCGATCACTCGCTCGTGGTCGCCTTTGAATCGAATCTTGCCGCTGATGAACGCTTCTTGGGCGTTGATTTTGCCTGTGGCGACCCCAACTGCTGTTTGCCAGTCTTGGGTGAACGCGA
>Ga0214923_10006984_pt1 | contig 12450 bp, 25 predicted proteins | sample LL1510_MetaG_FD_177993 | JGI IMG/M metagenome (GOLD analysis project Ga0214923, IMG submission 177993) | Freshwater microbial communities from Lake Lanier, Atlanta, Georgia, United States - LL-1510 | ecosystem: Environmental > Aquatic > Freshwater > Lake | place: USA: Georgia | collected...
TCGCTGCGCTCACAGTCCCATCTCATTGGAGGACTCCGTCCTCCAAACCACCTGCAACGGGGCTTCGCCCCCTGACCCCCTACTCACGTTCTTCAAGATCAATGCATTGAAGCCATGGCGTCATCTTGTTCCTGATTGATCATTGCTACGTTACAACCCAGGAGCAAGTACGTTGTTGCCCCGCCCCAACACCATCACCGCCAGTCTCTTAATCCACCCGCCACCCGGGGGACACATTCATGCCTGTCCAATCATTGGACACTTTCCCTTTTTCTTTTCGAATCATTGCCGAAACACAACAAACTGTATCGCGATGTGGCCAGAATCTTTCATTTCATCTCTGCTCCTTTTTTTCATCGCTCCGCGATGTATCACATGCTCACGCACGTGATTTCCTGAACATCGGATCTCTCTTGACCGTATCATGAGAGATGGTACCTGGAGGCATCAATGCAAACCTTTGACTACATGGCACTCCCGTCAGTGCCTGGACTGCGCAAGAAGCCCTCTTGTCTTGTAAAGGACTTCCTGTGCACTCCCATCGAACATGAACAAATCTTTTCTTTCGTGGAACAGGCCTTGCGGAGGCGCAACAATCGTGACTTAATCGTCGCATTGATGCGTCTGCGCAACCCAAAAGCGCGACTGAGCAACCGGGCAATCATGGAACTCCGGACTTTCAGCCCCTTGGACAATCTTATCGACTGGGCGTTCATGTCGAAACTCGACAACGTCGCGCGGGACGTCACCAGGAACAACCATATTGTCCGGATGGTGGCCGGACAGCGCACCGTGTCTGAGACAATGTCGAAACTGCACATCGGAGCGCAAACTTATTTCCTGGACTGACAGCCACCTCCACAAACCCGGCGTTCCTCGAAAGAGGGACGTCGGGCCTTCTTTTTCTCGTTTGCATTGATTCCACAATAACGCGTTTCATCCCTGGCCCTTTTTTTCATCGCTCCGCGAGGTATCACATGCTCACGCACGCGATGTTTTTGAGATTGGAGGGTTCAATGAACAACAACAAGATCACCAAGATCACCATCCCGGTTCGGTTCCCAGATGATGACCCGTTCGCCGAAGAGGCCAGCGGCAGGGCAGGGGCGCCTCTTCCGAAGGAAATAACAATAACCGTCTCCGAGGAAACGGCTCTCCGGCTCAACTCACAAGACAGTTTTTCAGCAAATCGAGCATTCGACGATCTTCATGAAATCATCCAAGCCGAACTTGATTCCCTCGGATTCGGGGGAATCGAGTTCGACTTCGGGTGATCTTTCGGGTGATCTCAAGCCCGGCGTTCCTCGAAAGAGGGGCGTCGGGTTTTCTTTTTTCGTTTGTGTTAATCTTGCGGAGGATGCTACTCGCTGTGCTCGTAGCATCATTTTGCTGGAGGACTTCGTCCTCCAAACCACCTGGAACGGGGCTTCGCCCCTTGATCCCCTCCACTTGTTCCTGGTCGATCATTGTTACGTCCCAACCGGGGAGCACGTACGTTGCTGCCCCGCCCCAACACCACCACCCCGGTTTCTTAATCCGCCCACCACCCGGGGGGGAGCAGCGGACACGTTTCCCATCGTTCTCAAAAACGAATCCCCTTTCCACCCGGGAGTCATCGTTCATTGCCCGGGGGTGAAATGCAATCGAATATTTTTTCTTTTTCTTTTTTTCTTTTCCCTTCTTCTCTTTCTTTTCCGTTGTGGCGGTGCTTCGAATAGCGTGGTAGACTGTTTCGGGTTGTGGCCAGGATCTTTCTCTCTTCTTCTGCCCCTTTTTTTTCATCGCTCCGCGATGTATCACGTGCTCACGCACGTGATGCTTGTGTGTGTGGCGGTGTGACGCATTGCCGGTTGAGTTTTTTCTCTTCCAGTATCGCGTTTTTTCATCGCTCCGCGATGTATCACGTGCTCACGCACGTGATGCTTCTGTGGGTGAGGCAGGGAAACCTGAACCTCTTCAAAAAAATCGGGCGCAAGCCCACACGTGTCGGAAAGGACACATTCAATGGCCGAGGCCGTCCTCCAGGCAGCATTCACTCCGGAGACCACCGAAACCGCCACCGCGTCCAAGCCGCAGACGTGGACGCGCACCAAGGGCCTGACGCACATGACCATGCCCGTCTTTTTCTCGCCTTCCGAGGAGGCAGGGAGGGACATCGTCCCGCTCCTGCCGAAGGGAGTGCGGGAACTGTATTTGCAGTATCGAGACGCTGAGGGAAACGCAAGGGCTGCGATGGAGGCGGCCAAGAGCCCTGAGGAGAAGGCTTTCTACAGGGGTCAGGTTGCGTTGATGGCGGTCATTCGAGACAACTTCCAGAAGGCGCAGAAGAGCAACAGGGGGCTTCTCCTGTGGCGGATCGCGCCGGAGAACGCCGACAGGGTGGCGGAGATCGACGCCAACCTGGAGGAGGCGATCAACCGCAACAACGGCTAGGCACAGGCACACCAGGTTTCCGGTCAACCTGAACAAAAACCGGCACAACATAGAAGGACAAATAAAATGGCGATGGAGTTTTCCAACAACGCAGCAACGATCATACTGGAGAGTCTTTTCACGAAGGTGGCACCAGACATGGTGGAGCCTGACAGGCAGTTCGTGGCTGCATTTCCCAACTGGGAGACGCAGTACACTTGGGAGAGTTGCCCAAACTCCTGCGATACCCCGAATAATCTCATGAACTTCGAGATGTTCTGGGGAATCGTCCGCAGCGATGCAGGCGAAGACCTCTACAGTCTCTTCGAATACGAGATTTCTTCGTACATCGACTTCGTCCACGAGGAAATGCACAAGAATCTCAAGAGGAATCCATTCGAATCATTTGAGGCAGGGCTGATTGACTTCAATGGGCCTTTTGCTCGAATCGATGTCGAACACCTCGCAAGGCTGGCTGTAAAGGTATATGAGGAATACCTAGCCACCAAGTAAACACCGGAGTTGGCAGATCTCCCCAAAACTGCCAATGACGGCCCTGCATGCGTGCGTGCAGCCACTAGCCATGGCGGAGTTGAATCTTCCAGTGTTGGCAACTGCCAAAGCGAGGAAGGTCGGAGGATCTCCGGGCTTGAAAACCTCCAAAAGGCCCCTTGCGTCTGGCCAACGCGGAGTTAGTCGGCTTACCCTGTAAGAAGGCGCGGGAGTCTCCGGGGCAAAAACTCCCACCCATCAAAACCTGAAAGGATGCTAAGAACCAGTCGCCTGCGCCCGAAAGGGTGACGGGCGAACACAAGCACAAAGGAAACAAAGATGACCGGATTTGGCACACATACCGAGCACATGCGCATGGAAGACGAGGACATGCGCATTGTTGTCGAATACCACGAAGCAAACAAGGCAGGCGGAAACCTGCGACGTGGATTCCAAACGGTTGATGAAATCCAGTTTCTCATTCAGAAGCCGGATTGGGAAGACAAGGAGATCCGCGCGTATATCATTGCAGTGCCAGAAGGAGCGCCCATGAGTAAATGGGACACTCCCCTGCCTGCAGGCGGAGAATACCCAAGTTTCGGATATCAGATTCTGTATGGTTGGCTGGATCACGGCAACCTGCAGGGCAAGATGGTCGAAATCTACAAGAAATCAAAAAACTACAACCCAATGAACAACCACATGATTGTGACTTGGTTGGAGTTGGATCGATACGATATCAACGACATTGCAGCGGAAGTTGCAATGGATATGCAACAAGACAGTGAATCATTGTTCTGGAAAAAGTCACATCGAATGGTAGAGGAAGACTTGACGGCCATGGAGTTGGCCAGGCAAGCGGTAGGGGAAGGCTACCGCATCTTCTACACCTGCGATACACATTTGTTCTGATGTGATCGCAAAGGGTTGTCGGTAAACCCTCACAAAAACCGTCACACCATTCAAGGAAAGGCAAACAGGCATCATGTACCACTCATTCATCAAGGAAGACAAACTGCGAAACCTTCAAGCGGCAATAAGCACACTCCGCTCCATTTACGAGCGAGAGATCAACACTGTGGCAAATCAGCGCAACTACAAGATCCTCGAATCAGAAAAGCCAGACGCAACCTGGCAGGAGCGTGACGAAATCCAAAGAATCAAGCGCGAGACCTTCGTGGCAAGCGAGCAGAAGTTGAAGGATCTGCACACGATGTCGGATCTTATCGCAACGTTTGAAACGCTCGTTGCAGCAAGCACCGGATACTACAACGACAGTGACGCTTGTCCATTGTGCAAGAAAGTAAAAGTGGAAGCAGAATCATAACCGAATGGAGTTGGCAGATCTCCTCAAAACTGCCCTCAAAAAGGAAAAACATGTTTCTGCAAGACCACGAAAAAGACGAGATTGCAAACGCACTGTTCAAGAGAATGATCAATCATTGCTCTGATCTCGCAGCCGCGCATCTTCAGAATACGCGTACACCAAAAACGCAACGACTGTACAAGACAACACATGTTGGGCAAGTAAGCGGACATTTTTCGTTGTATCTGGACAATAGGATGTATCTGTTCGATTGCCATCCCGCATCATCGTTGTATCAAATAACTCCAAGGAATGCACTTCTTCTAACCGATTCGGAACATCCAATCGATGCAGAGTTTTTCCTCACGCCCGAAATGGCAGAACTGACTGCCACAAAACTGCTGGAAAGGCCACGATAATGTTTCTGATAGCATCACCAAAGAACACCACTCCAAAAAGGCCAAACATCGCGTTCTCGGCATACCAAACCGTCGATATCGAGGGACGACCAGCAGTGGACGTGATCATCATCCATCAGGACGAACTCAGGGACGAAACGTGGGTAACAACCAAGCGGTGGAATGTGGCCAACTGGGGAGAGCAAGCACCATACTACAGGTTGTTCCGCAAATGGGCAATGAACTTGCCCGAATATCTTGAGCAGTATCACAATCCGAAGAAAAGTGTCCAGTCAATCGTCGTTGAACTCAACGATGAACAGGAAGAATCCCTGGAAAAGTTCGCACTGTGGTACCAGGACTACGGAAGCGAAAAAGGAATACCGAATCCACTCGACTGAATCCGGGAGTTGGCAGATCTCCAAAAAACTGCCATCCAACAGCACGAAAGGAACAAAAATGATCGGCATCAATCATGACAAGACGCTCAAACTGGAAGGCATTGCAAAGCGCCTTTACGATACCAAGCCAGACAACGTAGACTTCATGCTCTACAAGAGCAACCGCGGATTTGGAATCATTTTCAAGGACAAGAATGTAAAAGTCTCAGTAGTCTTTGGCGGAGCAAACTACTGCGAGCATTACTGGAAGCCGTTCATCAGCGAGAACGGCAGCCTGCCATGGACAAGCAAGGACTTCGAAGTCGGAGTCAAGCATCCCGAAAACGATCAATGGTATGCAGTTCCAAACCACAATGGAGAGGGAATCCATCCAAATGTAACCTTTGACGAACTCGATGAAATACTCGAATACGTCATGAATACCCCAAAACTCAAGATCATTGATCAGGCATCGAAAAGGCGATCCTTAGCATACAGGCAACGAAAGATTGCGAAATGAAGTTCACGACACGAACGCTCATGAACAAATGGTTCTACGGCAAGTGCTTGGAAGCGCTTGCCGATGACCTGGACAACAAGCGCTTGTCAGGAAAAGCACTCGTCGATGGGGACTCTTACATGAGTGTCCCCACTGAGGCCGAAATAAAATACTGGGTGGCAGCACGCACTGAAGCAATACAGTACATTGACTTTGCGATTTGCGGCCTGAACAAGAACAAGCGTGCAACCATGATCAGCAGCATGATGCACGACATCAAATGCGCACAAGAGTAAATCGCAATCATGGAAAAACTTGAAGCAATCATTCAGGAAGAACTGCTCAATCAACTCAAGAAAAATCTCCATCATCCTTCATTCGATGATCATCTTGAGCGATACATACTTTCACACCAAATAGACTTGTTGACTACCATGTCATTCAACATTGATGCCGAAATAAAACGCCTTGTCGACATCAAATCCGAAAATGACAAGAATGGAGACTTTACCAAAGGAAAGATAAAGGCGCTGAACGACATATCCAGCCAATGCCTGACCATGGTGCTAACCATGATTGAAATGGGAAACGCCATCACGAAAAACATAAGAGAGAGAGAAGAAGAAATACCTTGGAGCATCCAATGAACCGCGAGTACTCTATCAAGGACGCAACACGAGAGACGAGAATCCTCTACAAATACGCGACCGACAAGACACTGCCTGCCGAATCAATCAGAAACGACATCCAACTCCTGTTCAGGGAAGCACAGCGAGAAGCGAATATCAGCAACCCGGAACAGAAAAAGAATCATACGATCCACTACTTGTCATCAAAACTGTCAAAATACGCAACAACCAAGATTGTTGTTCCATTCACCGAGTCAATCGAAAACTCCAGATTGGAAGCAGATGATGAAGACAAAATAATGCTGGAACGAGAAATGCTCCTGGCAAACATGGCAGAACGGGCATTCCAGAACATCGGGTGGGAATCACTCGCAAAGGAGTTGGTGAAATACTATGAAAACAACAAGTGATGAAATCGTGGAACTGATTGCCAGCAAGGACGCGACATTCGAAAAGACCATCGTGTACAACCTCGAAAAGAGATATCCGGAATATTGCCGGATGCTCATCAGGGAGGCAAAGATGTTCAACAACATGCATGACCAAATGAAACGAACAAGCGCACAGATAGAATCACAACTCCGCGAAGACATATCACACATGGATGATGCACTGTTGAAAAACATCCTTCTCAACGCACTCACGATGACGAACTTCGAAACCGTCGCAATGGCAATCCTGGCCAGATAACAACAAGAAGGGAGGGGAACGGGCATTCCATCCCCTCCTCCCCCGCCCGGGAGGCCTGCCCGCTGCGCCACGATTGCGGATTCCTCTTCTGTCGCTTTTTTTCAGCGCTCCGCGAGGTATCACATGCTCACGCACGCGATATCTTGAGCGTAGATCACGAAAAACGAAAGGAATGACCCGAAACACCCCGAAAAATCACAAAAAAGGCAAGGAAATGACACGATATCCAGTCATCCCAGGAACAACAACAGCAATCCTCACCAAACCATCCAAGATGCGCATACGAGTCCAGGACAAACTCAAGCAAATATACAGTTTCGGACTGACAGCAGGAAAGACATGTCCAGGAGCAACAACCCTGGACAATCACAAATGTGCCGACTGCTATGCGATGAAACATTCATACTTGTATGAGAATGTCGTAAACGCACAGAGAATACGCACATTCTGGACAAGAAAGGCACACCGGCGAGGAGCAATCATCGAATACGCCGACTGGCTATCAGAAATGATGTCGGCAATCGAATGGGCAACAGTAAAAAGAAACGTCTTATATTTCAGGATACACGACTCAGGCGATTTCAACACGGAAATGTACATTGAATCATGGATCATGATGGCAACGGAATTCAGCACAGTGAAATTCTGGGCACCAACATCATCGTATCCAGAAGGAGCAAATCCCAAGGCACAGAAATACCTGCATAAATTATTGCCACATTTATTGGATTTCGCCAAACTTCCAAATGTAAGCCTCCGACCATCGTCACGAGAAAAAGGGTCAGGAAATATCATCAACATTCCAGGATTTGCAGCAGGCACAGGAGTAATAAGCAAGAAAGATGCATTGACAAACCTGAATAATGAAGTAATTTGTCCATCATCAACAACAAATAACACATGTGATACATGCACTGCATGCTGGGACAATCCATTAACAAGCAAATATTACATTGAGCATTGATAATGGAGTATGACACATGGGTAGTATGGCTATTGGCAGGATTCGTATTATGGTCAGCAGCACGGGCTAAAAAAAATAAGTAAAAAAGCAGTGGGTAGAAATGCCCACTGCGCTTCAAGTAACAATTTCAGCAAAGAAAGGGAAAAAGATGCCTAACTGGTGTGAAAACGTGCTTGAAATGACGTGTTCAAGCAAGCAGACACTTGAAACACTGCAAAATGCATTCATGAATAACAAATTGCTGGATTACTTGGTTCCAATGCCAGAGGGATTGAAAGATCCTGATGAATATTTTGCGGAACCTGAGGAAAGATCAAGAATCGAAGAAGAAAACATCAAGAAATACGGATTCCGCGACTGGTGGCATTGGGCAGTCGAGAATTGGGGAACAAAATGGGATGTCAGCCCATCCGGAGAAAACGAAAATGATTACCCGATTACTGCAAACAATGACGGAACATTTTCATTGTGGATCAATTTTGATAGCGCATGGGCACCTCCTACTGAAGCACTAAGGAAATTGGCTGATCATGGTGTGAAATTCAGGAATATGTATTACGAAGGAGGAGTTGGCTTTTGCGGATACACGACCAATGAAAACGGATACATGGATGAAGGGTCGTACATGCTGGACGAAGAACATGAAGACATTCCTGAAGTGATCCTTGAAACGTTTTGCATTGATCGTGACTCATTGCAACCAGTTGACAATACGGAGAGCAAAATGTAAAAGAAAAAAACCGGAAATCACGCAAAAACACCAAAAAAAAGGGAAAGAAGATGCCTAATTTCAGCACTGCAATCGTTCATGAAAACACGAACAAGACAGACCTCACCGAAGCAAAGAACTTCCTTTCAGCACAACGCGCAGGTTCGAAAATCACCATCGACATGGAAGAGAACGAAACAAGCCGTCAGGTAATGCGAGTCCTCAACGCCAGCGCAAAGGAACTCGGAATCAAGATCTTTCGCATCGGAGCAACCAAGACCTCAGTAATCTTCCGGATTGTAAATGTCCGAGGGCCACGCAAGAAGGCAACCATTGTCAACCAGGCAAAGAAGGCCATCACAACCAAGAAGTGAACATTATCCAGGGCAGGGCAGAAATGCCTTGCCCAACAAGGAATGCACATGACAATGATGCAAACAAAAACAATCAAGAATTACCTCATGGATGAAATCGCAAAGGCCAGCGAAGACATCAGCAAGAACAATGCATATCTCGACGAAATTGATGCAATGAGGGAAAGGAGAATATTGGCAGAAAGATATGACATCAAGGAACAGCAAGTCAATCTGGACAACAGCGTATTGAGCGCAAGACGTCAAGCGATGCAAGATGTGCTGATGCAAGTTGTGTTGCAAGAAAGGGAAACGGAAGACGAAGAAGAATGGGATTCGTACGACGACAAGTACGAAATGGACGAAATGGAAGCAAGAATCGAAGCAGCAGACATTGAAAGAGACATGATATGAAAGCCTTCAAAGTGCTCAAGCAAATCACACAGATTCCATTGCTTGTCGAAGACACATGGCGATTGATACGGGACAATGGAATTGACGAAAGCATTTCGCATTCCAGGCAGCGCAAGCACTATGAAGAAATGATCGAGAAGATCAACCTGCTCAACAAATCACAAGACACCATCATTGAAATGCTCACACACAGGTTGTCAAGAATCAACATGACGCTTGAAAACATCGAAGACACAATGACAACCATAAGCAAGGACATCGATGCCAAGGACAATCATCGTATCCTGAAAGACATCCTGCAGGATCATTTTGACAACATTTCCATTGACTTGGACAACTACGAAGTTTCCTGCACAAGCGAGCATGCAATGGACGCACTGCACGATGAAGTGCAGGAAATGCTGTCAATCCTGCAGGAAAGCCAGCAAAAGAACAAGGAGAATGTGGAATACAAGACAACTGCCGAAACCGTACTGAGCCAGGCAAAGGAGAACTAGAATGCTATTCAGAGTATACAACATCAAATGGCGGGAAGGCATTACCACAGCAACACCCGATGAGATGTTCATTCCAGTCTTTGACAAGGAATACGAACAAGCAGCCGAGTCCGCAAAGAAATACATGGCAGTGCACGTCAGAACTGCCATGGAATGGACAGAAGACCGGGAGTTCTGGCATCTCAGGACTCAGCATCCAGTAGGCATTCCAGGAATTATTGGCAGAACCAACAGCACACTCATCCATTGTGTCGAACAAATGCAGGATTTGCTGCTGAAAATCGACGCAACCGACAAGGCAAACAATCATCTCATCAGGATGACAAATTTCCAGATCCAGACAACCGCAGAACTGTTCAAGCAAGTTCAAGGCACAAGCCCGGTACGAAAGACCGATGCAGAAGTGCTCAAGGAAGCAATGGACAGAATTCCTGCACATTCCTGAGTCACGGAACCATGTTGCAACGCAGGGGATGAAATACTCCCCTGCACTTCTGAAAGGAAAAGACTGTGTCGAAATTGATGAATTATCTTTGCGGCCAATATCTTGCAGGAAACAGCCAAGTCATCAAGTTGCTCGACGAAAGCATGAATGTTGCAGCAGATCTGGCATACCTTGAGGAATGCGAAAACACCGGAATGGATCCATATACGAAAGGATACGGAATCACTCACCGGTTCTATGATCAGGAACAAGAAATCAAGGACATCAGGAAGCACGCACACAGGCTTGTCCAGTTGATAGAAAACGCGGGAGCACAAAGACTCTCGACATACAACGATCCAAATCGCAACCAACTCATCCAGGACATGCTTGAGATAACACTTGTCAATGTCAACAACACTGGCGAAGACAGGGTCATGTGGATCTTCCAGAAGAATGAGCATGACATGAAAAGCGTTCAAGAGAATGTCCACGAAAACATGGGCTTTGAATACTATGTCAAAACATGCACGATTGTGTGGTCATCACGAAATGGTGCAATATCCTATGGCATCGAATACAACGCAAATGTAATGGAGCGCAGAAATGTACTCCACAATTTTCAACACACAGAAAAAGAAATGGAAATACATGATGTCTAAAAAGATTTTTGCTACAGACATATTGCTAAACGTCGATGTTGAAATGATTCTTGATCGTATTACTGAATATGATCATAAATATGTTACTGAAACTAATGCTGAAATGTTATTGTCTCTAATGGAACAAGACATAAGTGATTGGTTTTACGAAAACATTGGAACGGTTCTTGACGAAGCAATAAGCAAATATATGCACGAAGTCATGAATCCAAAAAGGGAAGACTAATGGGATACGTAGAAAAAGTCCTTGGCTACTCACCAGTGGAAAGCACAGACAATCCATACAACGGTTGGTCAACGTACGAGACATGGTTGTTCAACGTGCATGACGATGGCTCAATGTTTGATGACTACACAAAGCAAGCATGGAGGGAAATACAGAAAAACGCAGCAGATTACGAAACAGAAGAAAAAGCAGTAAAAGAACTGTTAGATCGCGTTGCAGACTACGCCAAGGAAGAGATTAGCGAACTCTTTAAACTGGAAAAGGAACGCAACGCAATGAAAAAGGATTTTCTTGTCAATATCATAAACCGTGTAAATTGGCATGAGATTGCATTGCACTACATTGACGATTTGGCAGAACGTGAGTTTCCACTATGGAAAAGAGTGGAAATCACGCATGCAGTGCACACAGCAATGCCCGGAAGAATCCCAATGGATAGCATGTGGTTTGAATCCGAAGAAGAAGCACAAAAATACTACGATCTCATCAAGAAAATAGCCATTGAAGATCAAAATCGAGCATATGATACGCCCAACGATCCAAACATTATTCAAAACTCAATCGTTACTGAAATTCATTCCAAGCGCTATGAAGTAACATGGGGCGATAAAGGCGCAGGATATGCAGTGTGGATCGAAGAGGTAGAACCCGGATCCTACCTTGACGAAACATACTAAGAAAATGAGTTGGCAGATCTCAACAAAACTGCCACACGCCAGCAACGCAAGACATCATCTCGTCCAAGGTATGAATAACATGATTCAAGTATTTTACAAAAACAAGAAAGAACTCAAGGAGCAAATTGGCAAATCATTGTTCTACAAGGAAACATCATTATTTGGAGAAGAATACAAATCAAACGGCACATTTACAGTAGCCGATGGTAGCCCACAACGCAAATGGTTTGCAACAGTCACCATGAAGGATAACCTCATTGCAAAAGTCAAATGAACAGAAAATCGCAGAAGTTCGCAGGCTGGCAAGCATTGTCCGCAATGAACTGTTCTCGGAACGCGACACACTCATCGAGATGGATGATTACGTGGCAAAGATTGCCAGTGCAGTTTCAGCACGAGGCGGCGGAAGAATGGCAGTGTTCCTTGCATACCACATGGGACTCAATACCATGAGCAAGAAAATCCTTGAATTGACCGCATCAGATGACCTGAAACCACTGGAATTCATTGTCGATAGCATTCCATCAGTGCTTGAAGCAGAACAGACCAAGGATCAATGAACAAAAGAGAACTGCTGAAATTGGCAATTGCGGCGGTGAGGCATAAAACCTCACCGCTCTTCCACGCAGTCCACAAGGAAAGAAGCACACAAAAGATGCTATTCAGCGTAACAGAAATTGATTGGGACACAACAAATGATGATGGTAACGCGCCAGAA
>Ga0214923_10006985_pt1 | contig 12449 bp, 16 predicted proteins | sample LL1510_MetaG_FD_177993 | JGI IMG/M metagenome (GOLD analysis project Ga0214923, IMG submission 177993) | Freshwater microbial communities from Lake Lanier, Atlanta, Georgia, United States - LL-1510 | ecosystem: Environmental > Aquatic > Freshwater > Lake | place: USA: Georgia | collected...
CGAGTTAAACAGAAATATCGCAGAGACGATATATTATGCAGCTGTCGAAGCATCTCACGAATTATCTTTAGAAAGAGGGAGTTATAGTAGATTTGAAGGAAGCTTGTACTCTAAGGGTGTTTTACAGTATCATTTGTGGAATGTTAGTCCAAAGATGAACTACGACTGGAAAGGTTTAGAAGAAAAAGTAAAGAGTGGAATGAGAAATAGTTTGCTCGTCGCACTAATGCCTACAGCTTCTTCTAGTCAAATATTGAATAATAACGAATGTTTTGAGGCGTTTACCTCAAATTTATATTCTAGAACGACTTTGGCGGGAGACTTCATTATATTGAATAAACATCTCGTTAAAGATCTTAAGGCAATTAACATGTGGAACAGGGATATAGTGAACAGGATTATTGAAAATGATGGTTCGGTTCAGTCTATAGAAGAAATTCCAAGGGAATTAAGAGATGTGTATAAAACTGTGTGGGAGATATCTCAAAAAATTGTTATAGATTACGCGGCTGACAGAGGAGCGTTTATAGACCAGACGCAGTCGATGAATATTTTTATAGATCATCCAACAAATTCAAAATTAAGTAGTATGCATATGTATGGGTGGAAAAAGGGATTGAAAACGGGAAGTTATTATATAAGAAGTAAGGCTGCGAGAAATGCGGTTAAGTTTTCTATTTTAAAGGAGAAGAAAGAAGAGGTGTCTGTACAGAAAGAACAGACGTCTTCCGGAGAAAGTGAAGGAAAAAAAGCTGGAAGGGAATATACGTTGAAAGGTAAAAAATATGTGTGTAGAGATGAGATATGTACTGCCTGCAGTGCTTAAAAAGTTAACGAAAAAAGAGTATTAAATGATTTTTTTCTTAATAATAATTAAAGTTATTAAGAAAAATGATGACGATGGAGTTTTTACAAAACTTTGGAAGTAGTTTTCCTTCTTCTAAATTAATACTGTACACGAACGATATGGACGTGAGAGACTATTTTATAAACGTAGCTTCCATCTTATTTAACATCACAGTTATCTATAAAAATAGAGATCAGTTTTTAAATATTGAGACAACAAATGAAAACGACGTTTCTCTCATTGTTAATTTTGAAGGAGATTTAAATAAGGTTGAGATACTGACACGAGATATTTATAAGATTGAGAACGATAGTGTTGTTAATATTAAATACAAGGGGATGTCGGATAGAGAGAAAGAGGAGGAAAAGTTTCTGGAGCCTATTAGTTTGTATAAACTTTTGACAATATAATTTTTTTTCTAATAGTTTTAATAAATATGTTTATTGAAACTATAAAACATCGCATCAGCGACTACAAACAGTTAACCGAGTATTATAAAGAAAATAAGAACAGCTGTAACATAGAAATGGACGTGGCTGTAAGAACTGCTGTCGTATCAATAGCCGTTCTCGTATTTTTATACCTGGTCTTATTTTTTCTAAGTTTATATTATTCTTTTAAGTGCGCTAAGCTTATGAAATGGCAGCCATACGTACCATTCTTACTCGTTTTATCCACTTTCTTACCTCTATATGGAGGGTACTTTATGATAGGTATTGTGCTTTACGGTATGATTAATTGTAGCGGGTAATTTATTCTCTGTACATTGGGCTAGAGTTGTCTGATCTTCCGTATAAGTTGAAGCCTTCAACACTGCATTTGTCGCATTTTTTAGTTGCTAGGTATAAGACAACTAAAAGGAGGGCTATGATAATTGAGTGTTCTTGTTGCATTTTTATATTAAGTAAAGATTTTAATATAAAAATGATTTTTTAATATTTTTATAATTATTTAAATAATTATACGCCACTATATAAAAGATGTCAAACAATATAAATGAGCTATCAATTGAAGAACAGAATGCCTATTTATACGACAGTGAACCAGTATGTTCTGAAAAAAGAATGAAGCTGTATCCCATAAAATACGAAGATATATGGGAGATGTATAAACAAGCGGTCGCGGCGTTTTGGGTTCCAGAGGAGGTTAGTCTGACAGAGGATATAACAGATTGGACGAAGTTAGACGAGGAGGAGAAGCATTTTATTTTAATGGTGCTGGCGTTTTTTGCGTGTAGCGATTTTATCGTTAACGAAAACTTAGACGAAGAGTACACGGAACATGTCGGTATTCCGGAATTAAAAATGTTTTTACACTATCAGGAAATGATGGAGGATATTCACACACAGATGTATCAAATTTTAATAGACACTCTGGTTCACGACGGTCAGCTAAAAGATAAATTATTTAACGCAACGACCAAGATTGAAAGTATTAAAAAAAAGGCGGAGTGGGCTCGTCACTATATAAAAAATGGTAACTTCGTCCATCGTCTAATAGCCTTCACATGCGTCGAGGGAATATTTTTTAGCGGAAGTTTTTGTAGTCTTTTCTGGCTCAAAAAAAGAGGTCTGATGAAAGGTCTGTGTCACTCTAATGAATTAATAGCGAGAGACGAGGGTATGCACAGAGACATGGCGTGCATGGTGTACAATAAGTACATAGTTAATAAAATCGATCCCGAGAAGGTAAAAGAGATGGTTATGGGAGCGGTTGATATAGAAAAAGAATTTATTAAGGAGAGCTTGCCCTATAAATTAAAAGGTATGAATAAGGAGCTGATGAGTCAGTATATAGAGTACGTTGCAGATCACATGTTGATGATAATGATAAATGATAAATTATATAATGTTAGTAATCCATTTCCGTGGATGGATTTAATATCTTTAGAGAGTAAGACGAACTTCTTTGAGAGAAGAGTGTCGAGTTATGCAAAACAGTCGGTTATAACGAAGAATGAGGAACAAAAAATTACGTTTGACGCTGATTTCTAAAAAAAGTTAACGAGAAAAAATATTAATTAATTTTTAATTAATATTCTTAACGTGTTGAATTAAAGAGTGGGTTGTGTTGCTAGAGAGAATATATTTTTTACAGGTGTCGACAATTTTTTCAAAATTTTTTTCATGCATTTGCGGGTAGTGTAGGTCAAAGCTGTAGTTAAAAAATAAAAAATCAAATTTTTCTATTAGTATGTAAAAATATTCCAGAATTTTTTCGTTCGATATGTTTTTTTTAACCGCGTCGTGGTATTCCTCGACTATGTCGGTACTTTTTACTAGCTCGCAGTTTAAAACTATAGTGCTCATTGTTATACACAGTAAAAGGACAAGTAGCATGTCGTATTTTTCATCAGGAGTTTGTAAAAAACGGATTAAAAAACGGTCGAAGAGCATGATGCTATGCCCGAATACATATGTACTTCCAAGCCATTTTTTACTGCATATATTTTTTGCGGTTTCGATACACTTAAGTCTTATCTTGACGTATTTATCTTGTTTAATAAAACTTGTTTCTACAATTTCAGAGTTGAGGAAAGATTCTTGATGTCTAGACTGATTCAAAAGCTGAAATATTGAATATCTTTTACTGATGTTGATGATTAGACATTTTGATATAGCCGATTTGACCGTGGTGTTTAATATGTTTACTTCTATGAGTTTGTTTATATCGGTTTGAGATGTGGAGTTAAATATGCTGCCTATGACGTCGTACTGTTCGTCTTTTGGGTATTTTATAAATATTTTATTAAATAGTTCGGGTCGGTTGGTGCAGAGTAGCAGGTCTTTTAAAAATTTATTTCCGGTGTATATTTCGTATAGTATGCATCCGAAAGACCATACGTCGTTTTCTCTGTAATAGTTGTTGTTCCTTCTACACTCCTCAGGGCTGGAGTATGCTATCGTCGTTCTTTTAAATTTGTACGAGTGGGAAGTGGGGTGGTGAAAGCACATGCTTCCAAAATCGATTAGAGTAAATTTTAGTTGGTCGTTTGCTGAATCGTGTCTGAATAAAATATTGTTCAGTTTAATGTCGCCGTGAGAGTATCCAGCGCCGTGAAGATATAAGAGCGACTGTCCTATCTGAGAAAACAGACTTTCGGAAAAAACGTTTTTATTCATGATAAAGGCGTTGTCCTTACATTGTACTGATATTTTTTTCGTGGTTAGTTTAGAGACGGGCGTACCGTAGTTTTTTAATACAATGTTAGCTACGTTGTATTCTTTATTTATTTTTATGAGTTCGTATACGGGGATGGAGTCGGGCTTTCGTTGTGGAATGAGGTTGTAGGTATAATTTTTTGAGGAGTCGTTTAGAGATGTTTTATATTTTATCGTTTTGTAAAAGATGAGCTCTCGAATGTTACTGTCTATGAACGTGAAATATTTTTCGTCTTTATCAAATAGGACGAGGTTGATTTTTTTGTATACAATTTTATCGTTTCCGAAAACAGTGCCATAACTTCCTTGACCTATAAAGTTGATTTGAGACGAGTGATTTTGGTCATTTTCCATTTATTTTTCATTGCTTATTAATTAAAAAATTAAAAATAAAAATTTTTTCTTCGCTTGATTATAAAAATCAAATGGAAAACGAACACGTTATAATAATTGCGCTCCTACTAGTCATCTTTCTAGTTAACCTCAATCGTAAGTCTCCAAGTCCTTGTGATAGACCTGAATTACAAGGTTTTTTACCAGATCATATTAGAAGTCGTGAAGATATCCCTACCGCCGCACACATCAGAAGTAGGATAGGATTAGCTGTTCCTAATACACCCCAAGCTTTTGGAACCCCACAAGCCCTTGAACCCCAACAAGCCGTCGTTTCTCAGCGCATTAGACACCGTGAGACTGATGAACGTCCTGGTCAAGGATTCAACCTCCAACGAGTCCAGAATAGAGACCACAACATGTATCATTCTCAGTTTGTCAGACATCATTTAAAGAATGATCATCGTCAACAGATGTTACAAAATTTGGAAGGAGATGGTTCCGCTGATAGCGCAGGAGCACCTTATTAAAATAGAGTAAAATTAAATAATTTTTTGACTAAAATTATTTAATAAAATGAAAGAGCAAATCTTTCAAACGTTGTATCCAAAGTCTTTTATTTTCTTGCGTAAATAGGATTGTATATTTTCATGTTTAATCGTATAGGGTACAACTATGAGATTAATTCCGTTTTCTTTACATTTCTTCTCCTTCATCCTGTCTCTGTTGACCTGGTCTACGAAAGACTGATAGCTCTTGTGTAGATAAGGGGTATACTCGTAATGCTGTTTACCGCTGTACTCTATTCCGAGCTTTAGTTCGTCATTGTAAATGTCTATTTCAAGATTGCTTCCTGTCTGTTCATTTTTTAAAAAATCTGGTCTAATTTTTTGAAACGGTTTGTTAAATAATTTGACGGCCACCTCCCTGCATATAGTCTCTCCTTTGCTTTCCAGAGGAGCTCTTCTTCTCCTTTTTTCATAGTCTTTATTGCTACTAAAGTAAAGCTGAACGTCTGGGTGAACGTCCCTATTTCTGTAGAATAAATAAAAAAGTATTAGTCCTATTATAGAACCTATGATGATACAGTAGATTCCGTTGTCGTCCCACCATTTCGACAGAGTCATCGACCTTTTAGACATGTTTTTATTATAATAATTATATTAAATATTATAATAATTTTTCTTTCGTCCCTTCTTATTTTTGATAGTCTATAAAATTTCAGTTCCAGGACATAAAACTAAGTGCTAGAGGGCCGCCGTAATAAAGAGCAAGCACGAGCGCTATAGAGGCGAGTACGTATAAAAATATCCTCAACGCTTTTTGAGCGGTTGTCTTTTCATCTTTCTTTTTTTCATCTTCTCGTTTTGAATTCATTTATTTTTTATTTAAAAATACAGAGAGAAAAAAAAATTTTTTCGCTTGAGGAATATTTTGATATTTTGCTGTTCATTTATTCTTTTTATTTGATGGAGTGTGTTCTTCTTGTTTTGGTTTTTCGTTCATTTCTGACTTTGAAGGTTCATCTTCTTGAAAAGACTCAAGTCTAAAAATATCGGGATGTTTTAGTTTTAGTTCAGAGAGTTTTGATTGAATGCTTTCTATGATTGTTTCTATATTACAGTGAAACAGTTTGTCGTCTTCGTAAGTTTTTTGAATATTTTTTAGTCCGGCAACTGATTTGATGAGGTCGTTAATAATATTTTTACACAGAAGTTTTTCACTTAATCTTTCGCTGTTACAGTTGGCTGATATAATCTCAAATGTTCTGTCGATAGTGTTGTTTAAGAAAGAGTAGGTCGTATCTCTGCTCTCTCCGAAGAACATTCGTTTAATAGGAGTGACAATGCTTGTATTTTCAATTCTAAGATTTCTCACATCAACCTTTTCACCTGGTTGAAAGGTGCCGATGAATTTTAGTTTAGTTATATTTTCTCTATTTTTTTCTTCAAGAGAGTGTTTAGAGTTGTTTGATAAAAATAATTTTATTGCATACATTGGTATACTAGAAATTTCCATATATATAAAATAATAAAAATCTTAAAACTTTTTTTCTTTTTTTATAGATAATAAAAAAAAGAAATGACCGATTATTTATTAAGAGGTAGTAGTAACATGATTTACGCATCTAAGTATCTTAGCGATTTTGAGGACATTCCGGACAACGGAATAGTGTTTTACAAGGTCGGTGTCTTTAACTTCAGAGAGAATATTAACTCTCCCGTATTGGAAACGATCATCAACAACAAACTGAAGATGAAATATAACTACAGAGAAAAAAAATAGTTTTTTATTAATCGCGGTGAGCCTGGGCGTTTCTATTACGAGACCTTGTTAAATATATAGGTGGTAGCTACTACTATTGACAGAGTTAGAACGGTGACTACTGTTTGATTGGACGAGCATTTTTTGATATGTTTATTTATCACGGGGGACGATAGTAAAGCGTACATCATGCCTGCAAATATGGCTGCCTTCAATTCTTTGCTCATTCCGGAGGGTTGTTCAGGGTATTTTGGAAGGAAGACTGAGTTAAGAAATTCTACGTCTGGAGGATTTTGTTCGTATCGTTCGTCTGTGGGTAGAGAGCTAATATTGTCTCCGGCGTGAGTTGTTAAATTATTGATGACTTTCATTTTGTTTTTTAAAATAAACATATAAAATATTTAACCTTTTAAAAAAATATTTTAAAATTTAAAGTGATAAACAATTTGATTTAAACATGTCAGACAATTACGAAAAAAAATCAGAAGATTTAGACGAAATACAGGATGACGAAGAGGTATTTGAACTATCTAATCTACTTAACTTTTTACAAAAAACTAAAATATCGGTTAACGGAATATTCAGCTACGACGGTCGCGTCATATTTTTATTATTAATGTACCTGAACTCGGGAGTTGAATTTTTATTGTATATTCCTTCAAAATATTATATAAAAACGGACAACAATGCAAAAAACTACCCTCAGGTCATGATGACTATCGAGGATGAAGAGGATGAAGATAAAAATTTTCACACCGCTTCATATGAGCAGGACATTAGAAAAAGGACGGAAAACATGTTGAAGAGGTTTGTGAGATTAACAAGGGACAGTTCTTTTAAAATTGCTGTGGTGCAGAAGACTTATATGACAAATATAAATCGTCACGAGTCTGTTGAGAGTTATATTTTTACAAACCCCTTTGTTACTACAGGAGTTTTTTTCGTGGTAGATCTGGAACATTTTTACAAATCCGCAAGCTCGTTGGACAGAGATGTTTTAAGTTTTGAAGAACTATTTACAAATAAAATATTAAGCGAGGTCGATGTAGAAATTAATAAAGTAGTTCCAGTATTAAATAAGGTCCATTCTGATATTAAAAACTTTTCATCAAGAGGTTTGAGTTCAAAGTATTCAGAGAGGATGGATAAGCTTGGACGTTCTATGATAAATTTAAAGGGGACAAGTAAGATGACGTCTGTGTACGAATTATTTTCTAAAGTTAGAGCAGATAACTTGAAAAGTTTAATATATTATGAAGAATTGATAAATTTTTTTAAAGATATAAAAGATATGATTTAAAATTTTTTATCTTTATTAATAAATAAAATTAACATGCACAGTCATCAAAAAAAAATTCAAGAAAATTTTGACGCCCCTGGATTTAATCCAATGGCTCTCGGAGGCAGAGACGCGAACGACTTTAAACCATATCCTGGATACACCGGAAACTTAACCCTCGGCGGAAGAGACGCTTATCGAAACCTGCCAATGTTCATCAAGGAAATGTCGACGGCCGGTAAGGTAGGATTGGCAGCGGGAATAGTATTCCTAATTATAGCTGTTATTTTAATCATAATGTATTTCATGAAGGGAAGCACAGAGGCAGCTCCATCACAGAGAGTCTATGAATTTTTTTAAAAACTGTAAATTAAAGACTATTTTATTTTTACATAGAAATAAAATAATGTTGAGGATAAAGAAAAACGACGATTTAATTTACTATCACAACAGGATCTTAAATTACATTAAACTGGAGAAGAGTAACATACCTCAATATGAGCAGAAGTGTTTCAAATTAGCCTTCGATTGCTACAGTTCCCTCGATATATACGGAGTTTTAGAAGAAGACAAACAATTTATTCTGAGTCAGATAGAGAACTATAAAACGGACGGAATAGTTTGTTCAGACAAAAAATTATCGTACAAGGACTTTAAAGAAAATATCAAAGAAATAAAAAAGATAAATAGTCACATAGTGTTTATTCAGTACCAAGACATCCTCTATTCCGTCAATATTAATGATATTATTAAAAATTATAAAAAAATGATTCAGACTTCTACGAAACAATCTTTTATAGGCAAGACGAAAATTGAAGACACGGATGAACAACAAATATGTATAGAAGACTTTATGCGATGCGTAAAACAGATGTTTCCAGACAGCATCTTAACAGAGATATTTAAGGACGTTAAAGACCAACAGGATTCAAAAAACTGCAAGGAGACAAAAAAAGAAAAAAATAGACGGATGTGCGCAGATACCGTAAAAAGAAATACACGCAACTGCAGCTCATGTGAAAATGAACTCATAGGTAGCGTATGTGAAAACTGCGGCAACGTCGAAACCGAAAACTTTGACTCTGAAATAACATACGACGACACTACTAGAATAAACGTAAACAAACAGTTCAAGTATGAAAAAAGATGCCACTTTAGAGACACCATCAACCAATATCAGGGGAAACAGAACAAGCACATTCCATCTCACGTCTACGACTCTCTCTACGAGGCTATAGAAAGGGAAGGTCTTTTAGACAAAAAGGCTGAAACTCGTATCGATAGATACAGAAAAGTTAAAAAATCACACGTAAGAGAGTTTCTTAAAGCGACCAACAATTCAAGTCACTACGAGGACATCCAGTTGATATATAGTAAAATAACGGGAAAGGACTGCCCTTGCATCGCTCAGTATGAAAAACAGTTATACGAAGACTTTGACGCCCTAACGACAGCCTTCCTCAGTATACCCTACATAAAAACAAAAAGAGACAACTTTCTTAACAGTCACTATGTTTTACGACAACTCCTTTTAAAACAAGGAGTTAGAGTACCAGACGAAGACCTGAATTATTTAAAAACCCCAACCCGTCTAAGGGAGCATGACGAAATTTATAAGAAATGTTGTTTCATATTAAACTGGAACTTCACCGCTATAGCGTAAATACGTATAATTATTATTTATTATAATAATTATATTTTACAATCTTTCTCACCTTCTAAAATATTTCTTTGTAATTTTTTTTTAAATGTTTGATCGCAACCTCTTTACCCTTAGCCTCTAACTCTATGTGTAACTTTACTCCGTGGTCCAAAGGTACGCGCAGCATGTGATCTGGAATTTCTTCCACTAAAAATGAATGAGCCCCCACCCTCAAATTTGGAGCCTGCTCGCTTACATGGAAAGTAGGAGAGCGACCTTTCCATGTATCAACTATTTCTCCCATCATGTCTTCGATTGATTCTGTTTTTTCATCTGGATGAAGCTGATTGTAACAGTAGTAGTGATGACAGTCATATATAAGGGGAATTTTACACGCTTGAGCTATATCTAGACAATCTCTGACACAGTAACATTTTTCACAATTTTCAATGGCTAGTCTGTTTTTAACTTTACGAGGTAGGTCGTCAAACTGTTCAATCCATCTTCTTACGGCAGATTCTTTGTCGCCATACAGACCGCCGCCGTGGACGCATAGAATGCCATCCTCGTTGATATTCATGTTGTCTAGTATGTCGGCGTGCATTCCGAGGTCGGATACTGTTTTGTCAAATACAGATTGACTTTTTGCACCGACCTGGTTGAACTGGGCGGGATGCATTGTTATGCGATGATTGTGTTTGTGGGCACATTCGCCGGCTTTCTGCAGGGCATCTTTGGCAAAGTCCATCGTGTAGGGTTCTGTTTCGGGGTCAGTGTAGTGAGGAAACATGTCGGACGATAGGCGAAGATGGTCAATGTTGTTTTGAGAATTCCATTCGATAAGTTTAGAGATGTCAGCTATGTTTTTTAGAGCGAGGTCCTTGGCTTTTTCTACGGTGAATGTTTTACGGATGAGGGAACGGCTGCAGAAAACTGGATTTTTTAGTTCTCGTAGTCCGTTGTTAATGCAGCATAGACCTAGAGAAATTTTACCCCTGATGGATTTCATTTCACCTAGGGTAAGAGAGTCGGTTTCAAGTTCAATAACACGTTTTGGCATTTTATCAAAAATAAGATATTTCCTCTATAAAAAATAATAAAAATATCACTTTATGTAAAATGATATTTTACGGATATTTGTAACAGACAATTATTATAAAAATGATGAGAGGTATTGAATTAAGTATTATAGAATGTTTAAGAGACGAGGACATAAGCGCCGCTAAAAAAATTATTAGTAAAAATGACGGAATATTTGAAACGTACATGGAATATTCCCCTGTTCGTTCATCTATTCGTGCATTTCCAGAGGGACACGACGAACCAAGAAGACACATGATTGAAAATCTAGTACATGCACTTACGGATGCTCTACACAGTAATGAACTCGTAATGCATGATTTTATGAAGTTTTTAAACAGGCACGTCAGGGCAACGTCAAAGGCGACGAATACCCTTCTCTATATTGTTTCGGGAATGGTAGTTGTATATGTTAGGGATAAAAAAAAATATCGACCATATTTACAGTGCGTATCCCTAATGTTTCAGTACATGAAAAATATATTTACAAAAGATTTCGTTCAAGAGATCTTTCGCATGCTTATTTTACCAAAAATTAAAGACGCGTCAGCCAATGTGCTTGGAATTATATTCGACCTCGATTTAGAAATAATGGATGTTTTTTTACCCCATATAGACATACACTCCCCGACAGAGATAAGCAGACTTTCAGACACTCGTATCATAGAGGCTTTAGAATTAAGACCTCTGGAGGTTGAGTATCATCGTCTATCTTTAGTTAACATACTCGTAGAATTAAAGAGATGTGACATCCTTTTACACCTAAAGAGATCAGGCTACTGTCTTGAAGATAGGTTTGGCGAAATGTCGTTTTCATGGTCGTGTTTAAAAAAAAATTTCAATACAGAGCTGTACGAGGACGATTTTACGAATTTAAAAAATATAGTCTCATATATGGATGTTTTTTCCAGCGACGAGAAATGGATAAAACAACACGAAAGAACCCTGTCAAAAATTAATTGGGATGTTAGGTTGGAATATAACGTGTCCCCTTTAGTTATGTGTACTTCTCTGGATTCTGCAAAATTTCTTCTGCGGAGTGGAGTCGATAGAGATAACCACAACGGATTATTTTACGTATTTTTAAATGACGATGAAGAATTATTTATGTGTATGATGAGGAATGGAGTAGACCCCGTTCCCTCACTTCATAGATTCAAAAAAGTGATACAGAATAATGAAATACGGGAAGAATTAAAGTTAACCTACGATTTATTTATCAGATGCTACAGTAGCTATAAAATTGAATTGGTGAAAATGTTACGTAACAACAGCCTCGTTTGCAACGATATTATAAAAACGGTCGTTGATAAATATCTATAAAATAATTAATAAACATAAATTATTAATTATTTTTAATCGCTATCTGATACGAGAGATGCTTCAACCTCTTCTTCTGGCTCGGAGTAATATTCGCTTTCTGAAATGTCTGAATCAAATAATTTACCTGCAGACCCTTTTGGTCTATATACGATGGGTTGTCCTTCCTCGTACACCTCCTCTTCCGACTCTTCAAAATCAGATGGGACTGAAAGTTCTTTACGATATATAATCGGCTCTCCCTCCTCGTAGATCTCCTCTTCTGACTCTTCTCCCAGTTGTTTTAGTAGGTCTTCTAAGTCTGTCTCGCTCTCTGAGTCGGATTTTTCAAAGCTAATGTTTGTCTTCTTAGATGCTTTCTTGGTTTTGTCGGAAGTTCCGGATATTGGTTTTATCTTCAGCTTAACCTCGTCCTCTTCTTTCAAGTCGCTCCTCTTCCAATACTTTGGTCTCCTTTTCATTGATTTTTCTTTTTTCGGTTTGACGTCTACTTCTTCTTCATCTTCAAATACGATGTGAGTC
>Ga0214923_10006987_pt1 | contig 12448 bp, 15 predicted proteins | sample LL1510_MetaG_FD_177993 | JGI IMG/M metagenome (GOLD analysis project Ga0214923, IMG submission 177993) | Freshwater microbial communities from Lake Lanier, Atlanta, Georgia, United States - LL-1510 | ecosystem: Environmental > Aquatic > Freshwater > Lake | place: USA: Georgia | collected...
TCGGAGACAGGAATGCCCATTCCTCACGCCTCATTCTACACAGAGGAGGTACATCGCGCCAGAATGGCCGCTCTCTCAGGAAACAAGCAGGCACAGGAAGTCTACACTGACTGGTTCAAGAGGGTGACAGATGCACTTCCTGGTGTCCGACACTACTCCTGGTTCGATATTCCCAGGAAGATCCGGACCTACAGAGACTATTGGTCAAAGCACTGGCAGAGCCTCTATGACATTAAGCAGGAGGACACTGCTGAGAACAATATGTTCTTTGACAAAGCTTGGTCAGAGGTGACCGAGGAGGAGATCGACTCTCTCGGAGCTCGACTCGCAACAGAGCTCGGCGGTCACATTTTCCACAGCAAGGTGGACTGGAGCAAGTCCACACCCTGGATAAACCTGTGAAATTAGTTACACTAGACTACGGATGTGGAACATCGTCTTCCATACTTGACTACGGTATCAAAGATGTTGTCATAGTCTCGGAAGATAACTACGAGCACGTCTTCGAGGTCGAGGAAGATCTTCTCTTTATCGGTCACGACTTCTTGTTCTTCCTATGGAACACAGATGAAAAGATAGCAAGGTGGATGTCGAGGAAGGAAAAGTGGGAACACTGGGTGTGGTGCTTTGAGAGGATTGACTCAATAGTTCCGATCTGGATGCAAAAAAGCCACATATCACTCTCCATAGCCTCTAAGTTCTGTAAAAGGATCCTTGCATGCGATGAAGATGACTGTGATAAGTACGGATTTGACTGGCTTCCTCAGTGGGCTTCTAGAAGATTCTATGATCAAGCAAGTCATCCCATAAAGTCCACACAGCTAGTTTTCAGTGGACAGACTGACAAGCCTGAGTATCAGTTGAGAACTGAGCTGATAGAGAAGATTAAAAGTGATACTGATATATCACTAGACTTGAAAGTAACAAATAGACTCAGGACTCTGGATTGGAATGGATATGTTGAAAATTTGCTTGATCACAGCAGAGTTCTAAATCCCGTTGGTGTTCTCAAAGCTCTCAATACTCGCGCATATGAGGCAATCTACTCAGGAAGGCTTCTTTTTCAGCAGTCTGTGGGAAGATACTCTCGACATGAAAAGCTGCTTAGTGATATTGAAAATGCATTCTTTTTTCAAGACTTTGATCAGCTCAAGAAAAGAGTGATTAGCAGTAGAAATTATGAAGTAAAAGTAGGTACACTGGTCGGCCATGACTTATACTCTAGAATGAGATCAATAGGAATTGTAATAAGTTAAAGGATAAGTTATGAAGAAAGTTGTATCATTTTCTCTGTGGGGTGATGATCCAAAGTACTGCATAGGTGCAGTTAGAAATGCTCATCTTGTTAGAGAAATCTATCCGGGTTGGGAGGCTAGATTTTACTGTGGAACTAGTGTTCCAGCTGAAGTGATTAAAGAGCTAAAAAGTGCAGGAAATCATGTTAGTGTGATTTTAAGAGAGGAGGCAGGTGACTGGACGGGAATGTTTTGGAGATTTGAACCAATATCAGAGTCAGATGTAGAGGTTATGATTAGCCGAGACACTGACTCTCGTGTCTGTCACCGTGAGTCTGCTGCAGTAAAAGAGTGGTTAAATTCAAACAAGCTATTTCATGTGATGAGAGACCATCCGGCTCATAGCACCGAAATTTTAGGTGGGATGTGGGGAGCCAGAAAGCCTATTCTATTTGATATTAAGCACTTAATTGATACTTATTCCAAGGGAAACTTTTGGCAAATTGATCAAAACTTTTTGCGTGAAGTTATTTGGCCTCGAGTTTCTTACACCACTATAACTCATGACGAGTTTTTCTCCAAAAACTGTCCATTTCCAACCAGACGCGATGGTGGAAAATTTGTGGGTCAAGTGTATGATAAAAATGATGAACCCAACCTAGAATATGAAAAGTCACTAATGAAAGCCATATCAGGGACACGTCCATGAGCAATACTGCTGTAGCAATATTTTCTTCTGATACAAATGAGCTATACAGCAACTTTGTGCAGCCCGTCACTAGTGCTTGGAAAAATTTAGGATTTGATGTACTAGCAGTCCAGGTCACTAGTGATGACTGTTATGCAGACCCGTCAGAAATTCCTCTAGGGAATCAGGCGCAAATGATTCGAATGCTTTTGCCTGCGCTTTATCCGGAACTTAAGTTTATAACAACAGATGTCGATATGTTGCCTTTGAACGGAGAGTATTTTCGCAAAGCCTGTGACCTGGTGAAAAGCGATAATGAGATAATCAATATCTCTGCTGATGCCTATCCGCAACAGGTAAGAATGCCCGTGTGTTACTTTATGGGTTATGGGTCTGCCTTTTCGAAGGTGACAGGTGTGAAAACCAGATCTGACATTTCTGATGTTATGAAAGAATGGTGGTCCAAAGGGCAGGGATGGGGCACAGATGAGCTATCATTTACTGAAATGGCTATGATGGCCAATAGCAAGGGCTCAATATCCCTTAAGAGATATGCCAGAGGTTGGATCCGTGGAATTGCGAATGACAGAATTGATAGGGCTCACTGGGTATATGACAAGGATCTACTAGAAAGAGGCCAATACATAGACTCTCATATGCTGAGACCGTTGCAGAGTTATCGAGCTAACTTATTGCCTCTGTTTGAAAGCATAGGGGTTACCATATGAGTCAGCTAATATCAGGAAACTCTATAGCAAAGCTCTGCGACCACATATTTTCACAAACTGCAGTCGACACAACATCCACTAGTGGATATAGGATAGTCAAAAATCCATGGGTCATTAATAACCTAAAGTCCAATCAATCTGTCTTTGTCAAGACTGACTATCTTGAAGAGTTTTTTCTTCTAGCACAAGCTACAAAAAATATCGATAATATCACTATAGTCACTCATGATTCTGACAGGGTTATCGATCAGAATATCACTAATAAAATACCCCCCTGCGTCAAAAGAATGTTCTCTATCAATGCATGTGTCATTGATAGCAGGGTGATACCCATCCCGATAGGGATTGCTAATGATTATTGTAAGATAACATTTAAGCCTCAAATACAAAAAAACGTTAACGTTGTTGGCACCAAGGCTTTGATAGCTTGTAATGTCAAAAATAATCCTACCGAGCGTACGCCTCTCTATTCACATAAGTTTGATGAAGAAGTGACAGTTATTAGGAATATGATATCTTTGAATGACTATGAGTCCATTCTAAACCAGCATGACTTTGTCTTTTGTCCTGAGGGAAATGGGCCTGATACTCACAGGATATGGGAGACACTTTATATGGGCAAAATTCCCATTGTGAAAATAGCTGACTGGAATAGAAGCTTTCGTGATCTTCCAATATTGTTTGTAGACTCTCTTCTAGAGGCAACAGAATCTATAAGACTTTCTTTTGTTGAATCAAAACTCGCATATCAAAAAATGGATAAAAGCACATTAGGCTATTGGAAAAACATGTTGTGAGGATTTAAGGATGAGCATAATACTTCAAAAGTTTGAGCTAAGCAAAACAACACCATCTGACATCAATGAGCATTTAGATGTCATATACGATCTTTCGAAGCAGTGTGACTTTATTGTCGAAATGGGGGTAAGGTGGGTTGTTTCAACATGGGCAATGCTAGCAGCAAGGCCCAGAAAAATGATATCATATGACATATCATATCATGATATGTCTAAAATTCAAGAAGCTGTGAGTGTAGCTACCTCTGAAGGAATTGATTACCAGTTTATTCTTTCGGATGTTCTTCAAGTCGACATTGAAAAATGCGATTTACTTTTTATTGATACCCTGCACACATATTTACAGCTCAAGCAAGAACTAGAAAAACACGCAAAAAATGTCAAAAAATATATAGTGCTTCATGACACTGAAACATACGGATTTGTAGATGAGACTGTTTATCAGCATGCTAGTCCTATGTCAAAAGTAGCGGCTAAAAAGTCTGGACTAAAAAATGCCATTAGTGATTTTTTAGAAAGCGATGAAGGAAAATCCTGGCATATTAAGTCCTCATACACAAATAATAATGGGCTAACTGTTTTGGAGAGAGTTAATGGCACACCCTGAGCAATTTCAATATTTTGATTATATTCGATCTAAGTTTCCCAGTTTTTTCTCTGGGACTAAAGTTTTAGATGTAGGGTCACTTGATATCAACGGCTGCAATCGACCCTACTTTAAAGATTGCAATTACACAGGGCTAGACATAGCACCGGGAAAAAATGTAGATATAGTCAGCTTAGGACATGAATTTTTAGATCCGGATGAGTCTTACGATGTTGTAGTATCAGCAAATGCATTTGAGCATGATATGCATTTCGAAAAAACGTTTTTCAATATGGTGAGGCTCTTGAAAAGAGGAGGACTGCTATTCTTCAGTTGCGCTGGTGAAGGTCACGCAGAACATGGCACGGCAAGAACATCTCCTCATGATGCTCCATTTTTGATGAATGATCCGGTATGGAGCAACTATTATAGAAATGTCGATGAAGTCTGGATCAGGTCATTTATAGACATCAATACGTATTTTTCATCTCATGAGTTTCAGTATGAGACAAGAAGTAAAGATCTAAGATTTTGGGGGTTAAAGCGTTGAAGATACTAGTATTGGTAATCAGCTCAAAAGATGAACCGTATCTTTTATTGGATAAGGCAGTAAAAGATACATGGGGTAGTGAAAAATGTGATGGCGTAGAAATTTACTACTGTTATGGAGCTGGAGATAAAAACAATACTGACGCTCTTATTGGCAATGAAATCTATATTTCGTGTGAAGAAACTCTAGCTAATATTGGTCTTAAAACCTTGAAGTCATTTGACTTGCTTAAACAAAAAGACTTTTCATATATTTTTAGGACAAACACAAGTAGTTATGTGTGCCAACAAAAATTAGCCAAGTTTGTTGATGACAAGTCAAGATTTAACTTTTATTGTGGCATTGTTGGAAGATATCACCTAAATCCAGCAATTGAGTTTTGCTCAGGCGCAGGATACTTTTTAAGTCGTGATGTATTCGACTTAGTCCTCAAACATTCAGATAGCTGGGATCACACACATTTGGACGACGTTTCTTTGAGCATAGTTTTGAAAAACTTAGGGATCCCAATTACACCAGAAGCGAAAAGATTGACACTAGCCGATATTAATTTTGAATATGATAAAAAAGTGCTAGATGATCATTATCATATCAGATGTGCTTCATATGACAAAAAAAGAACATCTAGTAATATCGAATATCTTCATATGAATCGCATTCATGAAATTCTAAGAAATAACCAATGATTCACGTTAAACCAGAAGAACGATTAGGTAATAATCTCTTTCATTATGTTTTTGGAAGAATTATACAAGAATCAGCCGGACTTTTCTATGACTATAGTCTTGGAACAAATCTCCTGAAAACGCCTAAAGTTGATGGACTAAAGATTCACAGCAGTTCGACGCTGTTTTTCACATTGCCGGATTCTCTAGAATACATCCGAGCTTCACTGATCCTCTCACATATCGCTCAACAAATGTTCACGGAACTGCCAATGTTCTGGAGTATGCTCGTCGCAGAGGTGCAAACGTAGTGTACGCAGGAAGCAGCTCTGCCTATGCCGGCCCAATGCTCAATCCATATGCCTACGCAAAATACACAGGTGAGCAGGTGTGCGAGATGTACTCAAGTGTATACTCAATGAACACAGCGGTGGCAAGGTTCTTTAATGTGTATGGCGTGAGGCAGCCTATTGTGGGACCCTACGCGACTGTAGTTGGAATTTTTGAGAGACAGAAGAAATTAGGATTACCTCTCACTGTTACGGGAGACGGTGAGCAACGGCGTGACTTTACACATGTGTCTGATATTGTAAGAGGCCTGTACACACTGTCACAGGGCGATCACAGAGGTGAGGTCTACAATCTTGGAACCGGTAGAAATCACTCCATTAATGAGCTGCAAAACTTTTTTAGTCCCAATGAGATCACCTACATTCCAGCAAGACCCGGTGAAGCAAGAGTGACGTTAGCAGACATCTCTAAGACAGAAGCGAAGACAGGTTGGACACCTAAAATAAGACTCGAAGACTACATTTCTACTTTTCTTCAGAGTCTTAAGCGTTGAGAATATTTTAAAGATATTGTCTGTCATGTCTATAATCATGACATGACAGAGCAGACAGAAAAATTATCTCTACCGCTCCTTCCAACTGGCAAGCCACACATCTCCTTCTCCGAGGTGAAGTGCTGGAAGGAGTGCTCCTACCGACACAAGCTCATGCACATCGACAAGATTGAGATGGGCGAGCCTTCTCCCTTCCTACCTTTTGGAACGGCTGTTCACGCAGGCTGTGAGTCACTTATTGAGTCCAAGCAGGTTGATAGAGATCCTCTCATAGCTGCCTTCAAAGCTGAGTGGGATAAGTCCAATTTTGACAACCCTGAGTGGATCGCTCGCCAGCCTGGCTGGTACAAGCACGCTCCATTTGAGACGTGGTCAAAGTGGGCCAATGAGATGTGGGATGATGTGCTAGGATTTCTCGATGAGGAGTTTCCTGGGTGGGAGATCTTCAAGGCGGAGGAGGACCTCTACGAGGACATCGATGACCTCGGCGTCAAGTTCAAGGGATTTGTTGATGGTGTCCTAAAGGTACCAAACAAGAAGGGCGATGGACACATCTACTGGATCATTGACTGGAAGACTGCACAGTCATATGGCTGGAAGCGTGAGAAGAAGCAGGACATTCTGATGACCGCTCAGCTCATCCTCTACAAGCACTTCTGGGCAAAGAAGCACGGTGTTCCCCTCAAGGATATTAGGTGCGCCTTTATTCTATTAAAGCGATCTGCAAAGCCCGGCAAGATCTGTGAGCTAGTTCCAGTATCAGTTGGACCCGGATCGATTGAGAAGGTGAATAAGATTGTTCGCAGCATGGTGTCCTCAGTTCGAAAGGGAATGTTCCTAAAGAATCGCGACGCCTGTGGTTTCTGCCCCTACAAGGGCACGAAACACTGTCTCTGAGTCACCACATTTACTTTTAGCTGACTTTTATTACTTTTCCTTAGTGTTTTAGGAGCATCTATAGATGGCCAAGAAGAAGATCCTAATGCTTTCCGACCACGCTCTTTCGACATCAGGAGTCGGATGCCAAAGTAGGTACTTGATAGACGGTCTCATTAAAAAAGGAAGCTGGTCAGTCAGACAGTTTGGAGCTGCTATAAAGCACTCCAACTATAATATTGTAAAAATAAGTGATGACTTTATCATTAAGCCTGTTGATGGATTTGGAACACCAGATTTACTTAGACAGACTTTAGCTGTTGAGCGTCCTGATGTCCTCCTTCTATTCACTGATCCAAGGTTCTTCATCTGGGTGTGGGAGATGGAGGATGAGATCCACCAGATCTGCCCAATTGCATACTGGCACGTTTGGGACAATCTTCCTGTTCCAAAGTTCAATCAGGTCCTGTACGACTCAACTGACCTGATCAACTGCCACTCACATGCAACCTACAGCTATGTGAAGGACATGGCACCGGGTCGAACAAACTTCATACCCCACGCTCTTCCTCCAGACTTATTTAAGCCCATAGAGAGCAAGGAAGAGATAAAGAGCCTTAGAGATCAGATCATTGGAAAGGATCGGTCTGATCACTTTGTACTATTCTGGGTCAATAGAAATGCCAAGAGAAAGCGACCCAATGACATTCTCTGGGCCTGGCAGCTCTTCACACAGAAGGTGCAGGAGAAGCACGGTAAGAAAAATGTCACTCTGCTTATGCACACGCAGCCTGACGATCAGGAAGGTCCAAATCTCTATGCAACCACGGAGATGATGGAAATACAGGACTCTGTTGTTTTCTCTCCCGAGAGAATTGACTTTACAAAGATGAACATGCTTCACAATATCTCAGATGCTTGTATTAATATTTCCTACGCTGAGGGATTTGGGCTAGCCACTCTAGAGGCAATGCAGTGCGGCAAACCAATTATCGCTCTCAAGACAGGAGGTCTCACACGTCAGGTGGTGGATCACAGGGACGGAACTGAGAACGGCGTTGCGCTTCCCGTTGAGATGCAGTCTCTTGTAGGATCACAGCAGGTACCTTACATCTACGAGGACTACTGCTCTGCAGAGACCACTGCGAATGCAATTCTTAAGCTCTATGAGATGAGTCCTGAGGAGAGAGAAGCTCTGGGACAAAAGGCCAGAAATTACGCTCTCTCAGAGTTCAGTCTTCAGAGCACAGTAGACCAGTGGGATAGGACTCTTACTGACCTCACAGAAAACTGGAAGTCTGTGTCTTCGAAGTGGTCAATCAAGGAGATGTGATGAAGAGAGTTATACTAAGGGGTCCGTTCTTAACCTCATCAGGATACGGAGTCCACGCCAGGCAAATTGCTAGGTGGGCTCTTCAGAAGAGAGACTGGGACGTCAAGGTCCAGACTCTTCCCTGGGGAATCACTCCGTGGATGATAGAGAGGAGTGATGAAGGGGGCCTTATTGGAGAAATAATGGATAGGACATCTCCACTCCAGGGACTACCACAGTTCGATCTGTCTATTCAAGTACAGCTTCCCAATGAGTGGGATCCCAATCTGGCTCGAGTCAATATTGGAGTCACTGCTGGAGTTGAGACTGATAGGTGTAATCCTGAGTGGATTAAGGCATGCAATAGGATGTCTGCAATAGTTGTGCCATCTAATCACACCAGGGCTGGACTAGAAAATTCAGGTAAGCTGAATGTTCCCATCCACGTCATTCCTGAGTCATTCTATGATGAGATCATAGAAGATAATATTCCAGAGTGGAAGCATGAGTTTTCTACAAAATTTAATTTCTTAGTCTTTGGTCAGCTCACCGGTAATAATCCTGAGAACGATAGAAAGAATCTATTCTACACTCTCAAGTGGATGTTTGAGGAGTTTAAGGAAGACGAGGATGTGGGAATCATTCTCAAGACAAACTCAGGAAAGATGACAAAAATTGATAGACTTGTCACAGAGAAGCTTGTGGTAAAACTTATTGGTGAGGCAAGGAAGACAGCCTTTCCAAGAGTTCATTTTCTTCATGGAAAAATGACTAATACAGAGGTTGCTTCTCTTCTTAGATCTCCAACTATAAAGGCACTTGTCTCACTCACAAGAGGTGAGGGATATGGTCTTCCTCTACTAGAATCTGCTGCAGCAGGAGTTCCAGTTATTGCTACTGGGTGGTCTGGACACACAGACTTCTTAAGAGACAGGTATGTGCCAGTTGACTACACGCTCTCCGAGGTTCATCAATCAAGAATTGATGAAAAAATATTTATGAAGGGATCCAAGTGGGCTCAGCCTAATGAGGCTGATGCAAGAAAGAAGCTTAGAAAGTTCTATCAAAAATCTAGTATGGCAAATCACAATGCCCAGGAGCTCTCAAAGATCATCAAAGAAAATTATAGCTTTAAGTCAATTTGTAAGATGTATGATGAGAAATTAAATTCTCTTATCTAATATGACTCTATCACTGTCTATAATAATATTTTTATCTCTGTGTCTCTGCGTAAGCCTGTATTACGTGGTTAAATTCTCACTTATTATACTTAGAATTGAAGATGCAATTGAGGAGTCATTAGATATTATAGATGAGAGGTACAAGTCCATTAGCAGTGTTCTAGAAATACCAATTTTTTACGATAGTCCCCAAATAAGACAAGTTGTAAATGATATAAAAGTGACGAGAGATACGCTTCTTTTAATTGCAAATAAATTTGCCGCCATAGATCAGCAATCATACCAGGCGGATGATCAGAAAGATTCTGATCGAGAAGGCACATGAGATGGTAAAAAAGATCAGAGCAAAGATAAAAAGGAAGCCTGGAAGTACTGGAATTCAGTATTTTAGTGATGATACTCAAAATGCAATAATGCTTTTTCAAGGAGAAAATTCTCATAGCATAAAAAATGAGATATATCTTCGAAAAATTCAACCTGCACTTGATTCGCTAGTAGAGAATCTAATACTTGTTTATGGATTTAAGTCTCCTCATGATACATTTGAAGAGCTTAAGTCTGACTGTGTTTCTTTTTTATATGAGTCACTACACAAGTGGTCGCCTGATAAGGGAACGAAGGCATTCTCTTACTTCAATGTTGTTGCAAAGCACTGGCTCATTATTAGATCTAGAAAAAAGCAAAAGCAGAATAAGAGAAATATATCAATAGATGATGTTGAATTCCTGACTCAGGAGCAGCTTTATACTATTGAGACATTTGATCTTGCTCCATCACCTGATGAGATACTTATTTCTAGAAATTCAAGAGAAGAAATAAGATCAGTACTCAAGCAGATTGAGTCATGTGTTACTAGTGAGACCGAATCATCTTGTATAAAAGCAATAATTACAGTCTTTGAAAATATAGATGAATTGGACTTTTTAAACAAGAGAGCTGTTCTAATCTATGTGAGAGACATTTCTGGTCTTACATCAAAGAAGCTTTCTGTTGCAATGGCATCAATAAGAAAGCACTATAAAAGAATTACAAACGGAGAGGGAGAATTATCTCTTCCAATATAGAATGACAGACACAGAAAAGCTGGAAAAAGCGCTTGATAGCGCAGACAGGATGAAGAAAAAAGTCTCAGAGTTTGCTGAGATGCTTGATGAGCTTTCATCAACTGAAGAGAAAAAGAAGCTTCTGTGGAAGCAAATTTATGAGAATGCTCTCACTGATAGAGAAAATGCCTCAATGCTATTTACAGATGCCTGGTCAAGGATGTCTGTTGGATCCTCTGAGCACGTCGCCCTTGGATCCACACTAACAAAGTATCTCGAACGAATGTCAAAGTCTAATGAGCAGATACTTCGTCTAGCAGAGATAATAAATAAAGTCCAGGAGCAGGAAGCGCAGATAGATTCAGAAGACATATTCTCAAAAATAAGCAAGGAGTAGTATGTCAAGAATAAGAAATATCGATCCGATCAGAGTACCTGGAGGAGTCAATTCTTCTAATATTGGTGCTGAGATAAGGTCACTTAGATCTCTTTCTCCGCCAACTGGACCATTTTCTCGTGGGATTGTGTACGAAGTTTTAGGCGATCCATCTCGTTTGACCGAAAGTGAAATATCATTTCTTGCATCTTCATTATCAGGTGGACCAGATGTTTTGAAGAGAGCTCCTAGAAACAGCATTATAGTTCAGCCCGTAACAGGTCCAGGATCAAATGTATCTGCAGAGAGGCTTCTTTGTTACTCGTTTTTTCCTCCTCATTTTTCTATGCCTATAAAGCCAGGTGAGCAGTGCTGGTTTATGATGGAGAATCCTGGGTCTACATCTACATATGGATACTGGATATGTCGAGTCTCAGAGCCTGATTTTGTCGATGACATAAATTTTACTCATTCGGATAGAAGATTTGAGCTGTATGTTGATAAAGGACAAGTTCAACAGTCAGCAAACTTTCTAGGGGACTCAGAGGGAGAGCAGACAAATCCATATGATGGACTCAAAGATGCCGGAAAGATTCCAGGACCACCTGACTTTAATAATGGTCCCCTTGATGATGAGGACTCTGATCCCACTCTTCCGCAGGGTCCCAATGATCCAAATCCCTTTGATAAGATAATTGTAGACAGTCTATCGGCAAAATCATTTAGATTCGAGGCTGTCCCCAGGTTTACAAAAAGAGTCGGAGACCTTGTCATACAGGGATCTAACAATGCTCTTATCTGCCTGGGACAGGACAGGGGATGGAATAAGCAGACAAGACCTGACAGTGCACAATACAGCAACGCCTACTCAGAAATAAATAACTCAGGACTTCCTGTCAATCCAGTTCCACAGTACTGCGGAACAATTGATATTGTAGCAGGAAGGGGAAAGTTTCATAAAAATGACACTCCAAACCCAGATTCTCAGATCATAAAGGACACTCAACCAAGAGTTATTTTAAACACAAGGGGACTACTTGAGGTTGACAAGAATTCTGCCTCTTACACAAAAGACTCGATTAGGTCATCAATATCCTCAAATAGAGCTGATAGGCCCCAGGAGGGAGATCCAGACCTACTCTCTGATGCCAGCAGAATTTATGTCTCAATGAGAACTAATGCAGACACAAACTTCGGAATATCATCTGAGTACATCACAGAACCCTTCTTTGGAGATCTACCCCCAGTATCTCAGAGTCCATTTATTGTAATAAAGTCTGATGAGGTGAGAATTATTGCTAGAAAAGATCCAGAGAGGGGAAATATAAACGGAAGCATTAGAATAATAAAAGAGGGTGAGACTGATGATGATGCTGCTTCCATTTATTTAATGCCGGCTGGAACTGTACAGATATCAGGATCAAGAGTCTATCTTGGCCGGCCAGGAGAGGGATCTGGACCGGGTGAAAAGGGATCAGAGCCCTATGTAAAGTACTCTGAGCTTGAGGCTCTTCTTAATAGGACATTTGACAATATTGATAAATTTTGTCAGGTTCTTTCCACGCAC
>Ga0214923_10006989_pt1 | contig 12448 bp, 18 predicted proteins | sample LL1510_MetaG_FD_177993 | JGI IMG/M metagenome (GOLD analysis project Ga0214923, IMG submission 177993) | Freshwater microbial communities from Lake Lanier, Atlanta, Georgia, United States - LL-1510 | ecosystem: Environmental > Aquatic > Freshwater > Lake | place: USA: Georgia | collected...
ATATCATGCTTGTCCAACAAACTCTTTTTCAAGTCATCGGTAAACTTGATAACAATCTTCTTAATCGCAAGTGTATCCAATTTGTTAAACTTACAAATCAAATCAACACGATTTCTAAACTCAGGTTTAAAGAATTCTTTCAATGCTTTATCATCTTCACCAGTCTTCTCCTGACTACCGAATCCAATGTTGTTTCGTTCGCTATCACTACTACCCAAGTTACTGGTCATGATAATGATACTGTTCTTACAGTTAACTTGCTTGCCATTAGATCCAGTGATATGACCTTCATCCAACATCTGTAAGAAGATATTAAAGATATCTGGATGTGCTTTCTCAACTTCATCAAATAACATGATACTATGTGGGTTCTTACTCAAGTCATTAATCAATCGTCCACCACTCACTTGACTGTCACCAAAGCCAACATATCCAGGAGGAGGTCCAATCAAACTGCTAACACTATGCTTCTCTCCATACTCACTCATATCATACTTAAGCAATGGCATATCTAAGTTCTTACTCAATAGTTTAGCAAGTTCAGTCTTACCAGTACCAGTTGGGCCTAAGAATAAGAAACTAGCAATTGGTTTGGTCTCATTTTGAATACCAGCAAAGCTTACATAAACACGTTCTAAAACTTGCTCAACAGTTTCATCTTGACCATAAAGCTTACTCTTAACATTTACTTCAAGGTTGCTTATCCTATCATAGTTATCTCCGCTTAACTTATCAGCAGGCACTCCAGTATATTTTTCAACCTGTTCATAAACTAATTCTCTTGTAATTTTAGCATTTTCATTTCCCAAAACTCTTTGCTTTGCACATGCAGCATCAATTAAGTCAATAGATTTATCTGGGTTTTTCTTATCATGGATATATCTTGTAGCACTTTCTACTGCAACTTTAATTGCATCTTCAGTAATTTCAACCTGATGAAAATCATTTAATCGTTGACTTAGACCAAGCAAAATGCGTTCAGTTGATTCTTGGGAAGGCTCGTCAATACTAATTTTAAAGAATCTACGCATAAGTGCTCTATCTTTTTCAAAGCTTTCATAAAATTCTTCCCATGTTGTACTTGCTATTACTTTAAGTGTGCCTTTTGTGATAGCAGGCTTAATTAAATTAGCAAAGTCTAAAGACCCTTGATTTGTGCTCCCGCTATTGGTCATTGTATGAGCTTCATCAACAAACAGAATAGCCTTCTTTTTTGTGTTCAATGCATCTAATACTAGTTTTACTTTTTCTTCAAAATCGCCACGGTATCTACTACCTGCTAGTAATGATGCTATCTCTAAACTATAAAATTCATGATCTTTAAGAAATTCAGGAACATTTCCCTCTACAATTTGTAATGCAATGCCTTCAGCAATCGCAGTTTTTCCAACACCAGGGTCGCCTACCATAAGTACATTGGATTTAAACTTTTTAGCTAAAATATGAATAATATCATTAACTTCTTTACTTCTACCAATTAATGGTTCAAGTTTATTTTTCTTAGCTAATTCTGTCAAGTTTGTGGTATATTCTTGTAAAATATCATTTGCTTGATTATTAGTCAAGTTAGAACCATATTCACTTGCTTTGTAATTTTTCTGCCAATGCACAACGAAATCTGGTTTATTCACGCCATATTTTAATAAAAAGTAATGTGCATGACTATTGCCTTCTGTTGCAATACTTAAATATAAATCTAATGTAGTTACTTGTTTCCTACCAGTAAAAATTACTTGTGTAAGACTACGATTCATTACCCTTTCTAAACTATTTGTTTTTTTTGGCTGTACATCTTGTGTCTTTGAAACAATAGCATGTAATCCATTTAAGTAACTATAAATTTCGTTAATTAGTCCATCTAAATCAATATTAAAACTATTTAAACACTTTTTGAATGGAGTATGCGTAATAAGTGCTAGCAATAGATGTTCAATTGTAACATATTCATGGTTTCTAACCTTTGCTAATTCAATTGCTTGTTCAATAATGCTTTCAATTTCTGGACTATTAGTCATATGTTTCCTTTAATTTTATTTATTTTGTATATGTTGTTCAATAACATCAATAATATTACTATCAATATTAGCAGGAATAAATGGTTTAATCAAGATTATTTGGTCGCCGTAGTTGTTTGTATTAATGATTGGCATCCCACAACCAACTAATTTTAATTGAATAAATGGTTGTGTCATTGGTTTTACCACAACCTCAAGTGTTTTTCCACTTATAGTAGTGAAATCAAACTTAGTTCCAACAATTAAATCCAAAACACTTAATGATTGGTTACTATATAGGTCATTATTGTTTCTTTCAAATTTTAAATCTGGCAATAAAACAAATTCAATAATTAAAACTGCGTTTGGGACTAATTGGTCGTACCTAACTTGTTGCCCAGTTTGAATACCCTTAGGTATATTAATAGTTACCATGTGAATATTGTGTTGAGTTTGAATCCTTAAATTTTTATTTGACCCATTATAAACTTCTGATAATGAAACTTCTACTTTTGTTCTTAATAATTGATTTCTATTTTGGTGTTCATTATGCTGCCTAAATATATCACCAAACATGCTGAATATATCATTAATATTATTATGGTTGCTAAAATTAAAATGTTGTTGTGTAGGATTGTCATACTGATGTTTTTTGGCAGGGTCACTTAATGTTTCATATGCTGTTTGAATTTGTTGAAATTTCGTGGTGTCACCTCCTTTATCAGGATGATGTTGACTAGCTAGTTTTCTATATGCTTTTTTTATTTCATCAGGAGTAGCGTTTCTTGCTACTCCCAATGTATCATAATGATCCATCAGTCATTATATCAGATTATTTGAAAGGATTCAAGCCTCCTGGGCTAGGACTTGGTGTACTTGTAGGCGTATTTGTAACACCTTCTAATTTTTCTTTTGTACGACCATATGCTGCGATACCAAGCACAGCACCCATACTGATATGAAATAATCCTGCACCTTGTAATGTGACTGGTTGCCATTGGCTATTAACTTGACCATGACTTACTGCCTGCAATAATGACCATAATACTGGAAAAATAACAAAGTCAGTTATACAAACAACCATATACATCCAACCCATTACTGGACGCCATTTTTTATTGATCCAATCTTCATTTGTATTTTTAACAAGTACATCAGCATTTTGTGCTGCATTATTACCAGCTTGTGTCAAGTTTAATTGTTGATTTGCTAATTGATTATATTGTTGCATTTGTTCGTAAAACTCCTTATCTGAATGTAATGCATCATGGTGTTCATCGTTTCTAGCGATGACCTGCATTTCTTCTTCTGTATATCTTTTTGGTAATTCCATGATTACATTCCTGCCATGGCTTTCAAGTTTTTAATATACTCATCTTCATTATAAAGCTTTGTTCTTTCTAAACCCGAAAGTTCTCTATATTCATTTAATTCTTCTTCTTTTTCTATAGTTTTTTTATATTCTAGAGGACTAAGTACAATTACTTGTTTTAAAACATCTTCAATAGCATCATAATTTTCTTCATCAACTTCTACTGCCCATTCTGTAACTGGTATATCAGTTAATGTTTGCATATCAGTTAGAATTTCAACTATTCTTTCTGGCACACTTGTCCTACGATTCATTTCTGCAAAAACTAAATACTTGCCTGGACTAATCTCACCCTCACTTACGCTGGCATCTAGTATATAATTATAACCCTTTTCTAACCATCCAACTAAATCTTCTGCTGCTAATTTACTATTTAATTTAAAAGCTAATGTTACAATATCTCTATCTTTACCCATTTTAGCAGTATAATCATCAACGCTTACTTTAGGATCAATTTGCCCAACCATTGCATGATACTCTAAACCTTCTAATAATTTCATTTTAAACTCCTGGTGTAGGAGCTGTTAAAGGCATAGCCCCAATTGGTTGTTCTGATCCCATTTGCTGATTTTCATCTTTTGTTTCTTCCTTGCTACCTTCTTTTTCTAAATCTTCACTGTAGGCATCTTCTATTTCATCTAAATCAATTTTTTGATCGGCTAAATCAATTGAACCTTCTTTAATTTCATCCATTAATTGTAAAGGAATTTCAATGCTTACGAACCAAACAGGTTTACTAACACCTTTTGGATAACGAGTTCCAGGAACAAAATCTTCATAATCTTTTACTTCAATCGGAACCATTATCTTAGATTTAGCCCAAACTAATTTGCAACCAATACTTAATAATCTTTTGCTTCCTCTTGGATCAGGCATTAAGTTTTTAGGCCACATAAACACACATGTAACACTATATCTACCAACATCTGGTCCCTGTACAAGTTCTCCTAGTTCCCAATTCTTGTATGCATATAAATCAGCTTCATCTAATACACGCTCATAATCAAGTAGGGTAGACATTGTACCATCACTGGTATAAATGTCTTTAATTGTACTAACAATGCTGACAAAATCAACATTATTAAAAAAGTTATCTGCTCGTCTTAAGTTCATCTTGTATTTATCTATCTAAACAATTTAGCAAATGGGTTACGGGTACATGGTTCTGTATCATCGCCTACAACAATGATTTTAGCATTATTTGTTGTTAAAGGAGCAGGTTGACCGTTCTCTCTGTCATATCCAAATATATAATTCTTACAAACTGGCGCATTTTTATCAGGTCCTGCACTAGCATATATTGATCCCTGACAGTGGTAAATATAATTGCTTCTAGCACATCCATGTCTTGGAATATAGGTTGGATTATATATACTAGAGTTATAACCAAAGTATATTTGACTTGATGTAGTATCCACCTTAAAGCAATATAACATATAAAAACTATTATTATCACAATCTAAAAATTCTATATTCCAATTTTTTGTTACCCACAAATGTGTATTTGTAAATGTATTATGACAACTATTTCCTGCTCCAGCATTGATATTGTTTGAATCTAATACACTACCGTCTAACCTTATACAGCTAGCACTATCTAATTCATTCCAAATACTAATAGATTGGAAATTATTAAACATACAATTATCATTTGTTACATTTGCTTCTGGTCTTGGGGTAATATCTAACCCAAAATTTACGAACTCATTTAATTGTACACAACGAAATAAACTATGACGCATTCTGTCTAATCTGATTCCCGTGATAGCAGTGTTTCTACCATGTATTCCAATATCCATAAACACAACGCCATCAATACGACCGACATAATCAATCATTATTTTGTTGCCCCCGTACCAAGCCAGCATAGTAGTAACATCATCATAACTACCATTGGTTTGTAAACTTAGTGAATTTGATCCTGCACCAACCAATCCAACTGGGGCATCAATTGTAATTGTATCTGTAATTACATATATTCCAGGTGGAAAATAAATTTGACCACCTTTTAATCCTTTAGTATATGCTACAGCCTGTCTTATAGCGTTCGTATCATCAGTAGTACCGTCTCCAACAGCTCCGAAATTTTTGACATTGTTCATGGTATACCTCATAGCTTAATATTTATCTAATAATATTACTTATAATGTTTGTAGGGATGTTAAAACAATATAATTTAAATAAACATGAGAGTAATCTCAACATCCAAAAAAGGAGACAAAATTTGGGTAAAAGAAAGACTGGAGCATTACGAACTAAAGAAACAAGAAACACAGTATCACTAAACGAAAATAACACCTTCTATATGAATGAATCTAAAACAATAGATTTTAATCAAGCTAATTTTAAAATAAAAAATAGAAGACCTGTTAATATTTTTGCACAAACTAAAAATCAACAAGTTTACCTAGACTATTTAAACGACCCAGAAAAAGAAATAGTGGTCGTATCAGGACCTGCGGGCACTGGTAAAACTTATTTGGCTATGTTAACTGCAATTAAACAACTTCGTGAAGGACAATGTGATAAAATTGTTTTAACAAGGCCTGCTGTGACAGTAGATGACGAAAAACATGGGTTTCTACCTGGAGATTTACAGGAAAAAATGGAACCATGGGTAAAACCATTATTAGACATTTTAAAGGAGTATTATACAAGCAAAGACATTAAACATATGTTTGAAGAAGAAATTATTGAAATTACACCATTAGCATTTTGCAGAGGTCGTACATTTAAAAATTCTTGGATTATATTGGATGAGGCACAAAATGCTAGCCCCAATCAATTTAAAATGTTAATGACAAGAATAGGAGAAAACAGTAAAATAGTTATTACAGGAGATATTGAACAAACAGATAGAAAAACTTGTCAAAATGGATTATTAGACTTGAAAAACAAGTTAAACAAAATGCTAGTTCCAGGCTTAGTAACTTTTGAATTTAATTATACTGATATAAGGAGGCATCATATTATTGAACACATAATAAACTTATATCAATAAAATAAACGGGGTATTATTCCCCGTTTAAAAATTTAACATTACCTGCAACACTTATTCTATATTCATCTGAAGTATAAAATGGAAATACGCTATGATGTAAAAACGCAGGAAACAAACAAATCTTACCTTCATAACGCTTATCTGCTCTTATATTAGTAAGCCCTATACCTTGTTCCGTAAAATTTGGATAAGAAAATTGAAAAGTTCCTGCTAGATTATTTGAATCCAGTCTTTTGCTAGGACTATTTCTCATTTCAGTTTCTAATTCAAATGGAATTTTGTGCCAAATAACAAAGCTAAAACGACCTGAATGTGTATGAGGTGGATTAAATTCATACTTTTTCATAAAATTAATCCATAATGAATACACATTCATCGTTAATTTTGTTTCTTTAGCTATTCCATTTGCATAATATATAGCTCTTTTTGAAGTTGGAAACCTATCCATATACAAGCTGCATAACCAAAAAATATACTCGTCAATTATACTATCGGATGGCATTATATATTGATTTGCAATATTTCCTGCTAAAGAATAATGGTTAGATGGCAAGTCTTCAGGATGCATAAGGTCCATACTTGCTATATAATTTGATATATAATTTAATATATCATTTGGTACTTTATCAATTATAAATCCATTATTTACATCTATAGGATAAATGTTTGGTCCTGTAGAATTGTCAATACTATCAATTAATTTTTTTTCATGCTCTAACAATTTTTTAAATTGCTGTTCTTCATCATCCATTACTTACCTTTTCTAGTTGATCTATTAATTTAGGATATATTTTCTTATAATATCCATTCATTCTATCCCAATCGGTGTCATTCTTTTTACCTTCAATAACACATTTAAGTATTTTTTTATCAGAATAATCTAATATCACATTACAGGATTGTAAATCAGTAGACTTTACTTTTTTTGAAACTGCTACAAATTCATCAATTTGTCCATTTGGTTTTCTAATAAAGGTAATTAACAAATATCTCATATTTTATTTTCAAATCTTATATAAATTTCATTAATGCCGATTGCTTCTTCCCAAGGCAAAATAACTGGGTTATAATTCTTATCATGTATAAATTCTTTGTGATTTATAACACACAACATTTTAATATAATCAATTGGAAAGAATCCGCGGTGTATTAATAACCCCTTAGTTGGACCCCAGCTTAATTCACCTTTACCTAATGGGGTCTCTTGTTCTTTATGATGCCAAGTTAATGTTGATAACCATTCTTTGGTTTCTAAAATTTTATAAATCATTTCATTGCTTACTCCCTCATTGGGATGAAAGAATGTATTATTGTTTACTCGTTCACTTACATTAATATCATCACTTAAAACAAAAGTATATCCTCTTGTTACATCATCCATGCAATAATCAATAGTGCTATTACTTTCTACCTCTAAAATAAAATTAGTATAATTATACAAATGAATGATGGTTGTCCACATTTTCTTTTCCTAAATAAATATTTAGCTTGTTAACTCTACCAAAGTTGCTGCTAAATTAATTTCAGGTATTCCAACAAGTGGTAAGTTAGCTAAACCATTTCTAATGATAATAATGCTAGCATCACGCTTTTCATTTGTTTTACCCCATAAGTCTAAGTTATCATACATCCAGCGATATACATCTTCAATTTGAGTAGGATATACACTTATATATTGCATAAGCTGTTGTCTACCTTCAATAATTTTACCTTGCTTAAAATGTGTAGTAGCACTTATTAATAATTCATTTTCATCATTATTTGTAGTTGTTACTGCCAATAACTTCCCACTATTAGAATTAACTTGAAGTTGATTAATACATTTTCTTAGATCAGGATATGTCGCTCGTACATATGTGTCTAATGTATCTAAATCAAATTCTATTTTTTCTTCAATAAGAATCTTTGCTGCTCGTGCTGTAAACTCGGTCATATCAGTCTTGCTAATATGAAATGTATTACAGCGTGATTTTAGTGCAGGAATTATCCTGTGCGGATAATTACATGTTAGTATAAAACGACATGTTTCATGGTATGCTTCCATATCGTTGCGAAGTGCTGCCTGAAACTCGCTGGTTGTATGATCAGCCTCATCTAACAAAATTACTTTGAACTTGCCAAATGGCATAGTTTGGGCAAAATTGTTAATTTTGTTTCTTACAATATCAATGCCATTTTCACGACTTGCATTAATAGTTAATACATCATAATCATCAATACCAAGTTCTTTTATTAAAACTTTTGCTAGTGTTGTTTTACCTACACCAGGCTCACCCGACAATAATAGATGAGGAATAGATTCATCCGTTATCCAACTTTTAACTTGTTTAGACTGATATTCATCAGCAAAAACATACTCATCTACTGTTTTCGGGCGATATGCTTCAACCCATAATTTGTTTTTCATTCTTTTTTGTCACCAAATAGTTGTAGTAAAGAAAGAAATATATTAATGAAATCTATGTATAATGTCAATGCTCCTTGAATCTCCACATTGTCCGAATTATCATACATAATCATTTCACGTATCTTTTGGGTGTCGTAAGCAGTTAATCCCAAAAAGATAATGATAGCAAGACTGCTAATAACCATGCTGAATACACTACTACCAATGAAAATGTTGACAATACTGGCAAGAATAATAGCGATAAGACCAACAAACATAAACTTTCCGAGACTATCCAAGCTCTTTTTTGTAAAGTATCCATAAAAACTCATTACTCCAAATAAAATTGCAGCACCCATAAATGCTGTAAAAATACTACCCATTTGATATACAGCGAAAATAGTAGCAAAACTTAGTCCCATTAATGCTGCGAAACCATATAATAAAAGTGTAGCTATAGGTTTAGGTGGATTAGAATTTAGTGCGAATCCTATTCCAATTACTGCTACTAATGGCGCAAAAATTACTACCCATTTTAGCATTCCAGTAAAAAAGAAATTAAGCAATGCTGGGTTTGTTCCAATAAAATAAGAAACAATCATACTAACTAATACAGCCAATGACATATGTTTATATACACCACCCATAGCCGAGTTAATTTCACTAGCTGTTTTACTAACATAACTGCCTGCAAATATATCTGCTGAATATAATGTTGACATAATTTAGCTCCTTAAATTTTCAAAAGTTATAATCTTACCTATTTCTTCACCTAAGTCTTTATCATCGGTAATAATATGTAGATTGTTGTCATTTCTATCATGTTTTCTATCATATTTTCGTGTTTCAATAACATGACCACCATTAGCACGATAAACAGTAAAATTCATACCATGACTACCTATGTCAATACTCCTTATAATTGATGCTGTGGTTAATACTGCTTCTTTACTATTTTCATCTAACTTATTACTAAATTTTTTAGCTAACCAAGTATAAAACCACTTTATATTAATCCTCAATTTTTTCAACTATTAAATCACAACTAACCCAACATTCTGTCTCAGTTTGCATCCACCCTTCTCTTTCCCAACTTTCAAATGGATCTTCATCCCAAAGTTCATTCATACGTTCTTCATCCTCAAAATCGTCAGGGTATATAATATCAGAATACCATCCATCATCTAATGATTCTAATTCACAATCTGTGATATTTTCATCAGACAAGTTATGCATGTCTACACTATCTTCATCTTCATTACCCAATGGATTTCGTACTCGTTCAAAAACAGGTTCATCATTTGTTTCAGTAGTTACAATCCATGTGCCCCAACGAAACCCAGTAACACGAATTATAGTTTGTCCATCTTTTTCCCAAAACTCGTGTTCTTCTACAGATTTTTTGTTAGCAGTTGTGACTTTAAAAGTTGCCATTTAGATAACCTTGTCACCCATAGTATGGTCTTTTACTGGCTCATCACTAATTAATAGAATATCGTTTAAATCAACTTTACGAACAGTTTTTTCACCATCAGTATCAGTTATTTTTATACCCCTAGTCCATCTGCCATGACTTACTAAAATATATTGTCCTACTTTTAGTTCAGTTTGTTCAGGTCCTACTGCATAAATTTTAGCCCATCTCGGTCTAATACCTGAATCTTTCATATCATCATTAGGAATAATAATACCTGCCTGACTTATTCTTTCATCAAAATGCATATCAGAAACAATTACACTATCATGTAATGGTTTAAGCTTACTAATATTCCATGGTGTAAACATCGTAGTGTTCATATTTATTTCTTTTCTCCGTTCTTTAATTTGTCAATTTCAAAGTCATCCTGATCTAAATCCTGTTGTAATTCTTTTTCATAATCAGTTAGTTCTTCTTGTATGGTCTGTCTTTTGGGTTGTTTTTCAACTGGGCCTGATTTTGCCTGTGCTGTTTTTTGACCAACTGTTTTACTATATCTGTCATTTACTCTCTGGTTGACTGATTTAATAATTTTTCCATGATTATCAATAATATCGCCTCTAGCATTCACACCCATATTTCCAACCGCTCTTACTTTCTCATTTTTGGAAATTAATGCTGCCATATCAATTGTTTTACCCATTGCTGTTCTATGTTTCATTGCAACTCCTTTACCTCTATTTATTATTTAAAAAACTCATTTATCGGTATGTCGTAATATAATGAATTTATTTTATGTACCCCAATCAAATATAATACAAAACTGGCAACACTGCTTCCTCTACCTACACCCCAAACAATATTGTTTTCTCGTAATTTGTCAACAAAGCATTTCAAATAAATCAGCAAGTCAAACATATTATGTTTTTGATACAATAAAAGCTCTTCTCCTGCTCTTTGCAATTCTTCATCAGTTTTGCATTGTTGTAATACATATGCTGCTATATCAAAACTTTTATATTTTTCAGGAATAAAATATTGACTTTGGAATAATTTGTCTAAATCTTGTTGTTCTTTATAAAGTATTAATTTTGGAAAATTTTCTAAATCAAGCTCATTGTTTACTGTTAAATCAGCATTGGTTAAAATATATTTTGGGTTACAATTTGGGTTAGTATAATACAATTCACATATATCGGATTCATTCAGTATTACCTGACCATAATTATCTATAAACATAGACATTATTATATACTATTCTAAGAATTAGTCAAGCTTTTTTGTTACCTTTTTTTCTCTTTTTTCTTTCCAAGTTAACCCAATCTCATTCCATTGGTTGTCAAATAATTTTACGATTTTTGTATTATAATTATCGTTTGTTAAATCATTAGTCTCTGTTGAGGAATTATTATACCAATAATTGCCTTGCAAAATGCTTTTAGCTGTCTCTAAATCTATAGTAAATTTAATTCCATCACTCAATAAACTTTCAATCACTAAACTTTCAATTTCTAATTTATTTTCTAAAAAAGCATTAATTTTGCAAATTAAAACCATACCTATAATTTGATCATATGGATCTTTGGGCAATGTCACTATCCCAAATCCTGCTTTATGAAATAAGTCTATATTTTCTTGTTTATCTTCATTAATTAAAAGGCTACTATCAACTTTTTGTGTTAAAAACCATTCTATTCTATCCATTGCTATGTTTTGTTCTCTAGGAGATTCCGATTGAACTGTCATATTTAAAGTAAGCCTAAAATCATTGATTATAAATTTATTTTCAAATAAAATTACACCACGGAAATTAAAATTCTTTGATATTTGTGTACTCATTTTTTTGTAATATCAATTTTAGTTTTAACTTTTGACTTATCAATTAACTCATCCATTTTTTTTGTGTGGGCTTTTTTATAACTTTCAAAAACCATATTTAATTGATGAATTAATGCACTATTTCCAGTACGATAAGCAAAAGTTAACTTACCCTGTATTTCCGTAATTTTTTCTTGTAACTGTTCAAGCGTGAAATGTGATAAGTCTGTAATAAATGGATGTTCCATGTTAGAAAGAATTCAGCGCAATTCTTTTGAAAATATCAGAACCTTCATACACAGTGCAATCAATATCAGTAGCACTACCCGTAGTAGTATTAACACCTGTATAAACTGGCCCAGCTACTCCGTTGTATCTTGTTTGACTTACTGTAATATCACTGCTGCTTACTGTTTTAACATAATAAACAGTGTTTACGGTTAAACCTGTATTTCCATTT
>Ga0214923_10006990_pt1 | contig 12447 bp, 14 predicted proteins | sample LL1510_MetaG_FD_177993 | JGI IMG/M metagenome (GOLD analysis project Ga0214923, IMG submission 177993) | Freshwater microbial communities from Lake Lanier, Atlanta, Georgia, United States - LL-1510 | ecosystem: Environmental > Aquatic > Freshwater > Lake | place: USA: Georgia | collected...
GCCATAGAGGCCAGCTTGCTTGATACTTGCAACATACTCCTGTCCTGCTAGCAGAGTTTCTAACATTTGTAATCGCGTATTGGGTGACTGTATTTGTAGGATATTTCGGTAGATTCTCACATGAGCATCAGGTATATGTGCTGCTAATGAGAGATTGTTCCCCATTCTTTCTGCTTTCTACTTGCCTACATTCGTTTATTGTTGCCCATGGCGCACATGGTATCTTAAGCGCCCAGGAGTCAGCATGGGTATCATTGGCTCACATTCCCATCCGAATCGCTTTGCAAATGACTCCAGGGCAAACCCCTGAGGCCACATTTGAGGTAGCCTCGTTGGTAGATCACGATAAGGTGTTTTAAGCATGAGGCCCCAGCTGCTGAGTGGCAAGACAAGGGCAAGTTGCTCCTGAGGTTTTAACCCTTCCCGTAAAATCCAGTCATCACAGCTAGGAAGCTCAAAATGCTCCACGAGATCAGACCATGTCGGTGGATATCCTGCGGGATAGACCCATTCCAGATCAACCCTACGACCCTGGTAATAATCAAGAATCCAGCACCACCCCCTCCAGAAATCTGAGACCCTAGCCTTCCTTTGCTCAAGGGAATCCTCGCCGATTGCTAGCTTGCAATATTCAGATTGCCACCCCTTCTTCAAATAGACATCGCGCTCACCCTTCAACTCAATCATTGGTTTCTCGGCTTGCTCAATTAAGGGTAGATTATCAGCCTCATCTTCCCCAAAGCGTGCAGTCATCTTACGCCGAATTGTGGTAAGGATGAGACGCTCTTCTTGCCTAGACATCCAGTAGGCGAAGGCTTTGAGTCCTTGGGCGCTTGGCCTAAGGATCCCCTCTACATCAACCAAGACCAGATTCATACCCCTTGACCAAAGGTCATTAAGACCAGCTAATAAGATGGAATGCCCGTCATCACGAATGCGCAAGGAGAGACCAGTGGGCAGAAAGTCATTTCCACAGAATGACATTCCAAAGATATAATCATAGAATTGCTCCTTAGTCAATTGGCCTCTAGGCCCCTTTTCTTGCAGAGAATCGCGTAAGGTAGAAATCTGAAAAAAGCAGAGATCAACTTCGCCCTGTGTCCCTTTTGCACCTTCTTGTCGCACTAGCTTACCGAAGGCCATAGATTCACGTAGTAGGAAAATAGGATATGCATCACCCAGCTTATCTCCGGCTATCAGACACAGCAAAATCAAGTCAGCATCAAGACCATAGACTACTACAGGTCCTTGAATTAGTGTAGCGCTTTCTTTCTGTCTTAAGAGCCATTGAAGAACCTTATGCTCTCCCTCCCCTGGATCATTTGTGTCACTGATGATCCAGCCGTGCTTTTTGCCGGTTTCTCTGAGCATGGATCCCATGGCCTCCATAAAGGCTGTGCCTGGAGTGATGGCATTCTTATCCCATGGGGCTAGGGTTGCACCCCCACCCCATACCCCGTCAATGGATTTTGGTTGTGTTTCATTGGTGCCCTGTGCTTGAGCAGCGCCCTGTGCAGCGCCCTGGGCTTGAGCAGCAGCTCCACCCTTGAATCTCCTAAATCTCTGCTGTTTAATCTTCGCATATGGAACCACGCCATCCAGAGCTACATAAGTTTGATTAGGCCCCCCTGCCTCCTTCCAAATATGCGTTAGATAAGAGCACACCTCTGTCTGTAGTTTCCGCTCCCATCCTAACTTACCAGATTCTCCAGGATAAGGTGTAGCTTCCATCTTCGGCTCTTTTAGAACATGGTAAATCATGCAATTCATATCGACAACAAGTGTTGCAGGTGCTCCAGCACTAGAAGGTGCCTTTCTCTGTATAGCGTGCGGTAATCGTTGAATGAGTGTTCGATAATACGAAGGAATCCCCATTGCTTTATAGTATTATGATAGATAGGCCTTATGTCCACCGAAAAAACCCTATTTGAAAGAATTCCAGAAATAATTATGTCAACACTAGTTCCAATAGGCGTTGAAATTATCAGATTACTTCCGGATAGCTTTGTCCTAGGAACAGTAATCCTAGCAGGATTAAGTATGTGTAAATCATATTCAATTCTGTTACTAACCATGTTTGAATTAATGTTGGGTCAGCGTGCATTTTCAATGATAGTTGGTGCTATTGCGCCAGTCGGTGCAGGATCTAATGTATTTCAAAATATATGCCAGCCTGGATTTAGTTTTTCAAATAATACGCGAATATCAATCATTGAAACAATCGGAGTACCATCCATGTTTCCCTCACCAACAATGTTCTTCCTATCTGGAATTATGGCATATATGATTTATTCCATGCAACATTTTGGTCGAGAAATAAAGTCACTGAGTGGTGACATAGAAGTAAGGACAAATGTCGCATTAGTCCTGAGTGTAATATTTATGTTTTTCACACTAATATTCCGGTATTCCTACGGCTGTGAGTCATTTGGTGGCTTATTAGTTTCAACGGTCCTAGGATTTATTATAGGATGTCTAATTGTATATCAAAATATAGCCTTATTTGGACGAGATGGTATTAATATACTAAATATACCAATTATTCAGACATCTCTAGAACAAGGTAAACCAATGTATGTCTGTGGTCCTTCTGATATTTAATCACATAGATAGAATAGAATGTCGCTGGTTTCAGCAACTAGAATGGTTGGAGGATTAAGAGAATATACATATCGCGGATTTCAACAATTGCCTTTGGTAATAGGAAGCACATCATTATTATTTACAATCGCCACTGGATCAATCGCTCATGCAAATCTATCACTAGGAATGGGAGTCTTAATGCCATTATATACTTATGTAATGCAGTCAATAATAGGTTATATTATGAATTACTTTTTTTCAAAATCAATATTCTGGAAACGTTCCGCAGGTGATACATGTGATATAATACCAAGCTCAACAAAGACTACCTCGCTTGAATTTATAAAGGACGTAAATTTAGATGGTTCTGTTCCTAGTTACTGGATGTCATCAATAGCATTTTTCATAGGATATTCTATTTCTAATGCGGTTGATAGTCTACAGACACCGGAAATACCAGGTTCTAATAAAGCAAATCATGAAAAACGTAATACTCATGCAGTTACAGTAATTGTAACAACACTTCTTTTTAGTATATGTATACTTCTGGCACGATTTGTCTATATGTCTAGTTGCGAGGGATCTGGAACTGGCGGAATTGCATTAAGTGTCTTAAGTGCCATGATTGCTGCAGTAATTGGTTATGGAATGTATGACCTTTCTAAACGGTGTGGGGCGAGATCTTCTGATTTATTTGGAATCCTATCTCAGATTCTGCCTCCGTCGGCAACTTCACCTAAGCCAGTTGTTTGCACTGCCAGCTAAAAGCTAAAAGCTAAAGCTAACCAATCAGGCGCACTAATGCATCAAGATGTCTCCAGGCCTTCTTCCAGTCCTCAGCATTCAGAGTCCTAGCTAATAAACCGCGTTGATAGAAGGCCTTGAGCCCTTGGGCCTTTTCTCTCACGGATACTGCCGAATATCGTTCCTTCATGTCCTCAAGTGTTAAACCAGATTCAACTCCACGAGAACGATTTACATTCTCGTGAAGTGCGAATAACCAGGAGCGCATTGATTCTTGGAGATCCATGTAAGAGCCGCCAATGAAAGAATCGGGGGAATGCCCTTGGAACCATTCCTTGTAATGTTTTTGGCATGTCTTGCATGGCAGAAGTGCCCATAGATGCCGTAGTGTGAGTTTTAATTCATTTCGCTCATCATTAATCAGCAAGTGTGTTGTTTGATTACCGACTTTCTCAGCGAGGCCGTGTAGAAGCTCCCAGGCACCTGGACCCCATTCTTCGGGTGATACCATATTTACTAATTTTGAATTAGGCTAAAAAAATGAAAGTTACTTACGCAAAGTATCAGGCACACAATGGCATATACAATTCCACGGACTCTCTGGGAGAGCTTAGATGCAGTGCTGTTCACCAAGGGAATAGCTCTGGCAAAGGAGATTGCGGCAGAGTTACAGGTTCCAGCACCCCCGCTTATTGCAGCATTGAATACTCAGGAGCGGGGGAAATTCATAATCTTACCAGATGACGAGGCGACGAAGTATCAGTGCCAGGCTCTCATTAAGCATGGAGCAACCTTCATGCGGTGTAGATGTCCGAGTCTGAGGCCGGCACCGAGTTATTGCAGCGCTCATGAGCGCTATAGTCTAGATATCCCTCGGGGCCTCAGGCATGTTCGCTTGATAGAGGGATCTGATGTGCCATATGTGCTCTATGGCTCAGATATCTTTACACTGAATGGGGAGAAATGTGGTTATCTGAAGAATAAGAAAGTAACCTTGTTTCAAATTGAGAAGTGATCCCCTACGCCTCTGAGGCCTAAAAATATATCACGATACTTAAGTAATGGAGTTTTCTCTTGGATTACCAAGAGCTAGACTAGAAAGAGAACCGCGAGGTTCAAGAGGTCCAAGAGATGTAAATGGTCGGCGAATTAAGAAACCGGCAAAGGTGGCAAATAGGAAAACTACAACAATGATTACGAAATCTATTATTGCACCTCAGGCAAAGAATCTAAAATGGAATATGGGACCCTTCTGGCAGATACCACATGGATTGAAGGTATCCGATTCAGTTATGCATAAGTTTAGCCTGATTAGTCATATTTTTTCTTATAATACTCTAAAGAAAACCATTGGTTCTATTTTTATGACGAATCTTCGTTTTAAGACTAAACAGCCTGACATACCACAACATACCTTTGAGCCATCTGATGCAATGAAGGCGCATATTATGGCGTATTATGCGCGACAAGAGCTAGAATGGAATATGGTCCATGGAATTTATCTTGGATTATTCAAGACCAAGAAGATTCTTGGGCCTCTTGTTTATAAGTGGCGTATTGCGCAATGCTTGAAGAATAGTAAAAATACGGAAGATCCGGTGACTCTGGAAGTCCCTAGAAAATTAGTGCGCATTATTGATTTCAAACAACGGCATTCGTTTGTCTATGAGGCAAATACGATCAGAAGAGCCATTGAACATAAGATTCTTTTTTCGGATTATATGTTTTCTGAGCCACAGGAGCCATTGAATTTACTGACGAATTCACCTCTTACCTACGGACAACTTATGTCAGTAATTCTTCAATGCAAGGCGCATGGTGAGTATTCCTGGATTCTGGAAGAGCTTCGGGTCAGAAAGGGGTGCCTCTTGGACTTTAAGATTTACAATAAGGTGCGGCTGAACGTGGAGGCAATTAAGGCGTATTTCAAGAAGTCTAACCGAGTAATACGAGAAACTGTTGTAGATTTTCTGCGAGCAGAGGCGGATTTTGTGGATTTAACCACGGTAAAGGTCTTTAATTTCATACGAGCATATGATACTACACCAGATAATAGCATGGTGAGAAAGTGGATAAATCATACGAGGGATTACTATATTGCAAAGGAGTTGAATAATTCAGGACTATTAGAAAAGGTTAATGTTGAAACGGAGATTCTCTTGAATATGATTTACAGGCTCTTCTAAAACACATGTCTAAAGCCTTAATGCATAATAAAATGCATAATGGGTCTAGCAGAATCTAAGTTGGAGCCGAGTGTAGTAAAGGCGATTATTCGCCAGGATAGTTTGAGCACACTGCCCTCTTTTTCCATGGATACTGCCAAATTCACTGATGGGAGCAGTGGCTTCGTCATTACCACTACCGATCTTGCAAAAAATATAGATGTTCATACGGTTTCTATTAAGTTTGTCTACAGTCCTTCGGAGCACTGTCTTGTATTTGTTGGCAACGATAATTCTACTTTAACATTCTTAAGAGATAGACTTTCAGGAAAGGTAGTGTGCTCAATGGTTTCGCATAATAGAGATAACATTGTTCGTTTCTGTGTCACGACATATGAGCCATTAGATGATGCGACAGTAGATAAGATTGGTGAACTTTTTTTAAAGGCTACAAGCTAGAAGCTAAAAGCTAGAAGCTACAAGCTAAAGGCTAAATAACCTCAAACACCTTCTTTACTGGTTTCATGGGCAACCTATACTCAGGCCGTGAAGAATACAGTGCATCCCATTCCATTGAGCAATCCAGGCTGCTGGGAAATGTAGAATTCCATAGTTCAAGACTCTTTGAGTATTGAAGTGTGAGTTGAATAAATCGCGCACGGGCTTGCTCCTTAGTCTTGCCTAAGCCGCGACCATGGGATTTTTCTCTATCAGCAAGCGACCATTCATCGGGTATATCATTGGGAAAGTGAGTATCATAGAAGAGCTCCTTGTGCCTAGGTGTCTTCCATTTGCCGCCGACCATATATGGCTCTAGCACAGCAGACCAGTATTCCGATGCAAGTAAGCCCTGAAGAAGCCCGCCTTGAATCTGTGGTTCAGAGGATTCGTAGGGTGTTTGCTGGCAACGAGCGGTTAGCAAGAGAGCCTCGGGCCTGGGCTTTATGGCTCTGCGCTTCCTCATTGATTTAGCTAGCGCAGCCCAATCATCAATAGCCATCTGAACTTCTTTATGCATAGTATTATCTAGGGGTTCCTGGGACTGCATCCATGTAATGTGATCAAGAGAAACCAGAACATAGGTAGCAGCGAGAGATTCCTGACGGCATTCTCTTAACCCCTTGAGCACATTAAGCTCCGCGAGACGATCAAGATCTGTAGCTACAGGTTCTAGCATTAGCCATTGCTCCTCTTCAGTCAAGGCACGACCTAGGAGCCATGCTTCTTGCAGCTTCCCTCGCTTCAAACAGTCAAGAATAGCTTGCTGAACTGTCTGGTATTCTGTGGCATGAGGGAATGCAGGGGTCCAGGGCTTATTAGAGTTAGCCATAGCACCCCGGAGTAAGAGATGAAATATAGTGGAATCACATGTTCTCCGCTTGGCGAAAGCGCATGTTATGGCTATTAGATTCTCTTGACTAATGTCACCGGCCTCATAAATACTGAGAACTAGTCTTAGGGCAAACCATGAGCCAAATCCTATATGGTAGAGCCACACAGTCTCTAGGAGTTCAGTACATTCTTGGACTAAGCCAGAGACAAAGAGCTCAATAGTCCAGAAGGCGGTCTCCGTAAGGTTATGAGTTATTATTGACCACCTCAAAGAAGATAGGACCTCATCCTTACGATAGAGATGTTTAGTGAGGTTTTTCGATGTTTCCATGCCTGGTGTCCTAGGCGGTTACGTGAAAACCTTTCATTTTTACTGATACAAGCAATTAGTATGGCCGCAATACCAGATGCACATGAGATAGTCCCAGGGATCTGGTTAGGAAATAAGCGGGCATCAGAGAATGCAAAATGGATGAAGGATCGGGGTATAACAGTGGTCTTTAATGCCACTAAGGATCTTCCTTTTTCTACGACGATTAAGCAACAGTATCGGATTCCCGTTGATGATAATCTACAACCAGAGGAAATTCGTAATATGACATTATGGTCTCAGGAGGCAGTGTATAAGGTGATGCAAGAGCACAATAAGGGAAATAATCTATTAATTCATTGTCATGCTGGAATGCAGAGATCTGCGGCAATCATGGCGATGTATTTGATTGCGACGCGGGGATACAGTGCGCATCAGGCGATTACCTATGTGCAGGGAATCAGGCCAATTGCATTTCGTCCTCAAGCGAATTTTAGAGATTCTATAGGGGAATTTGATAAGACATATCACAGAGAAATTCTGCCACAATTATCTGGACATTTGGTCAGATAATTTTTTAAACCCGGTTAGTGTAGAAATGGGAAATGACCAGTTAATATATATAGTTACTATTGCAATTATTACAATTATAATTTGTATCTATTTTTATAAAAATATATCAGGAGAAATCCCAATTGTAGTAATAGCATATAACAATTTATTTTTTGTTAGAAATTTCATTGAACAAATAAAACACTTTAAGAATCCGATTATATTATTCGATAATAACAGCACATATGAACCACTATTGCAATATTATAAAGAAGTAAAGACTGAACTTGGATCTAAGATCAATATTCGTCTTTTAGATGATAATTATGGTGGAGGAGTATACCAAGTATTTAAAAATGAGTTGCCTAATATTTTTATCTTAAGTGACCCAGATTTACAACTGAATCCAAATATGCCAGAGAATTTTAGTGAAATCTTACTTAATCTTTCAAATAAATATCAAGCATATAAGGTCGCATTAGCTCTTGATATTAGTGAGAAAGATAAACTCATCCCTTGTAAAAATTATACAGGTGGAAAGAGCATTTATGACTGGGAGACTCAGTATTGGAAGAATCGTATATCTGATTCTAACTATGAATTATATAGAGGAGGGCATGCAATGGATACTACATTTTGTTTAATTAATTATAATTATCTCAAGGAAAATAAAATTAGGATAGCGGGAGACTTTACTGCCAAACATTTACCATGGTATAAGAATTTCTTAAAGAATAATATTCCTGAGGATGAACTGGAATACTGGAAAGATGGAAATAATTCATCAAGTATCTTAGAATCGTGTATTACTGATTAAACATTTACGACGGGTGCCTCATCAGTATTCTTGCGTTTCATCTTATAGTAGCGCTGTGGCTCCTTAATCCAGATGAAAGATATAAGTATAAGGAGTCCTATAAGAATGCAGGAATATAGATAAATTTCAGCAGGACTTGCAAGTTTAGCTTCATACGAATTCATACTTGGGTAAAGATCATCCATGTATGAATTATTTTTTATTAGTGGAATAATCAAATTTTTGTGCATTACATTTTTAGCGTCTATGCCTTTCAGTATAGCGTCTGTGCCGTCTATGGTGTTTATAGCGCATATGGCGTCTTTGTGTCCTATGGGCCCTATAATAACCTTGAGAACGTGTTCTAGATGCATCCGCTTCTATTGCCTTTTGTTTTTCAATCCATTTCTCGGCTTGAGGAAGGTATGGAACTTCCATGTATTCTATTTTTACTTCTTATATTTTTGCTAGCTTTTTCCAAAAGCTTCTAGCTTTTTTCCAAAAAGCTTAAAAAGCTTCTTAAAAAAGTGTCCATTCCTTAGAAGACAGTTCAACAAAATAATCCAGCTTCTCATTTCTCCTCATTAAATAAATAAATCTATCTACATGCCTGTTGAAATCAAGTATAAGCGCAGGAAGTGCAGCCATAATCTGAACCTCGGCTAGAACTTGAATAAAATTTTCAGTTGAATCTCTCGGAGGATTCTTACTTAGAGATGTAATCTTCCAGGATGGATCGCAAAGTTTCTGAAACTCTAAAACTGAATCATAGGAATCCGCCATGACATAGATATTTAGCTTCTCCTTCTTTGACTTTACCTGGAATGCTTTTACTAGAATAGCAAAACGCTTTAGCAGGGTTAGATCGATCCCAGTGACAAGCTGGATTCCGATATCAAAGATTGTCTTAATTCCAGCCTTATCTAGAGCCTTAATGACAGAGCGATTCAGAGCTTCATCAAAGACAATAAGACTTGCAGCAATTTTCTGAATTTCCTTGAATGTTAGCTTATCCGTTATACCCTTGTATTCTTGTATGCCAAGGGGTGCTACTTCGGGCTTTTCCTTAATAAGCTTTACCTGGGGAGTTAGCTTCAGAGAATCCTTGATCAGTCCATTGGAATCCCAGACATTGCATGTCTCACCTAGCTTTGTGCTATAACAGTATGCTCCTATGTAATCTAGATACATTGAAAACACATCCCCTGATAACGAAGTATCATGATACTTGGTTATTACGGTTACCTTCTTCTTCTGCTTGTTCTTAGCAATAATCCAAGATGACATCTAATTCCTTTGCCGGATTTGTCGGGTTTAATTAGACGCAGTGCGATTTAATTAGGCGCAGTGCGCCAGCTTGGAAAGTTAAACAGGCCACGCCTTTGAAACCTCGTCCCATGATACAATTGTCTTAGATTTCTTCAGTTTCTCGCGTATCTTATCAAGATAAGCGGGTTCACGCTTGAGAGATCCAATTATAACAGAGGCCGCTCGTTTATATGTGGCATCGTCCTTTGTACTGCCGGTAACATGAATTCCATCACGCTCAGAAAAGACATAGTCATTTCCTAGGATTGGTATTGATCCACAGAGCAGGGATTCGCGCACACTAATACAGTCAATTTCTGTCTCAGAATTGCTTACATATAAATGGAAGCCGGCTTTTGCCTTTTGCCTTGCAATTTCCTCTAGATCAACGCGCCCGTGTTCATGCACCCCAGGTTGCTCAAACAGCTTGAGCAGCCTCTGACCAAGTGGCATTTTAGCGAGGCGATTCATTCCATAGAAAATATGAAATGTAGCATCGGGGAAGGCTTTCTTAATTCGTGGCCATGTATGTTTTAAAAGTGGCTCTAGACCGCGCTCATATGTTGATGCATAGATGAAGCGATGGGGGTCTCTTTTTTCCTCAATGCTAGGTGTCTTGGCCAGAATATCTTCAAAGAGGCCAACTTGCACTCCATTCATAACAATGCGCATCTTAGAATTTGGCAAATATGGATACAAGGATCTGTGATACTTAGATTTTACCATGAAATAGTCAGTCTTCTCAATAAGATCAGCAGGGGATACGTAATTTTTGGGGTCCCAGCTGTCGTGAAGATCAACCAGAACTTTCTTGGCCTTAATGAGTGGTAGGAGACGAATGCCGAAGGAGCGCCAGAAAATTGCCACATTGAAGGTGTCGGCGAGATTTAACTCCTCCATGGCACGATAATCCACGCCATCTTTGATTCCTTCCTTCACATTACCGAATACAGTAACATGTTTTCCTTGTTGGGCCCAGCATTTAGAGAGTTGCACGACTGCTTGCTCGGATCCACCAAGGTCCTTATCGGAAGGTCCGAATTTTACCTTATTTGCCCCGCAAATATAGACTATGGAATTTGCTGGCCAGATATGGCCTTTTAATGATGCACGCCTAGTTCTAAGACGCCTAGTCTTCATTCTTACTCTTAGATAATATAATTTACATTCTGAGGAATAATGAACGTGTTATTTAATGGTATATTAACAGGATTAGACATAAGTATAAAATAATTTATGAATTCTCTGGCAAAGCTGGGAGGAATGAGAATCTGAGAACCAATCTTATATTTAATATAATTGATTGATTCAAAATGTGTAACTGTGAATGTTGGTGACATATACATTACACTCTGCGGACAAAATTCCAGAAAGGTTCTTAGATCTCCTAAGTCTGTTGAAACGGGGAATACAATATCGTCAATTGTTCGCTCTCGGACACCATTAATTCTTGCGGCTCCGAGAGGAATATCTCCTCTTGCTACAAAGAGTGCGATTACATTGTATCCTTCAACGAAAAGGTTACGCACAGTTTGTATTTGTGATTCTGGACTAGACCAGCGCCCAAGGGGGGCTGATATGTGCCAGAGATTTGGTTCTCCTACGCGTATAACTACGAGCTTGTTCATTCTCCATAATTAATGTCTTCGTGTTTTAGACCTTTTGGACCTCCTTGTCTTCCTTGCAGCCCGTATTTTTCTTGACTTACCACCAGTTAACTTGATTCCAGGAGGGATATTGGTTTGCATCTACTGTGCTCCCAGGTAAAAAAATTGAACCTGGGGGCAAAGTTAATCCTTGTATACAATGCAACAAGATTGGGAGCCTGTTATTATTCGGTCTTCTAAGACTACTACTCTAGGGGCGAAGCAAGGCAGACCAACTTTGTCTGTGGCAGCGCAGGCGGCAAGAAAAGCGGAGGATACTATGATTACAAAGCCGCAGACTCTTACTGGAAAGTCAAGGTCCGAGATGGCTCAGGTGCGGGTATCAAAGGGATGGACACAAAAGCAGTTAGATATGAATGGTCAATTTCCTGCAAATTCGTGTAATGGCTGGGAGGCGGGCAAACTTTGCCCAACGGGGCCACAGCTTCAGAAGCTTCATCGGCTCCTGGGGATTAAGTTGGAGAGGGAGTAGTGATTTAGCGTCTATGGCGTCTAGTTTTTTTAGATCTAGTCTTTCTTAGTTTAGATGATTTCTTACGGTTTCCCCCGCGTCTTTGAGCTAATTTAGCACCTATTTCATTAATCTGGTTTGCTTGTTCTTGTAAATTGCGTTGAAGTGCATAATATTCTGGCCCTAGTGCATTATCTTGGCCCTCAGCTGCCGCATTAGCTTCTACCTCAGCTTCTAACAAACGCATTTGTTCTTCTATTGGGGGGACTCTATCTCCCTGCACCGCTGCACCACCGGGTCCTGCGGCAGCTGCCATCATTTCAGCTAATTCCGCATTAATCGCAGCTCTTTCAGCTGCAGCTCTAGCCGCTCTTTCAGCTGCAGCTCTAGCCGCTCTTTCAGCTCTCTCAGCAGCAGCTCTTTCAGCTGCAGCCGCCGCAGCAGCAGTTGCAGCGGCGGCATTAGCGGCAGCCGTGGCATTAGCGGCAGCCGTGGCATTAGCAGTTCCTTTACTACTTCTAGAAAAGCATCCAAACGGA
>Ga0214923_10006992_pt1 | contig 12444 bp, 9 predicted proteins | sample LL1510_MetaG_FD_177993 | JGI IMG/M metagenome (GOLD analysis project Ga0214923, IMG submission 177993) | Freshwater microbial communities from Lake Lanier, Atlanta, Georgia, United States - LL-1510 | ecosystem: Environmental > Aquatic > Freshwater > Lake | place: USA: Georgia | collected 2015-10-15
CCTAGTAACTGCAGTGTAAAGCCATCTTCTAAAATCATCATCTCCTTGATGCTTTGTTCTTTCTTCAAAAAGAATTACTTTCTTAGCTTGAGAACCCTGTGATTTATGAACAGTTAGGGCGTAGCCAAAATCAAATAAATCTAATCCCTGAGTCTTATAACTTTTATTAATATTGTTAAGTGTAATTTCTGAGTTAAATTGATATTTTGAAATTAATCCATAATAAAGTCTAAGGGAACCATCCATATCAATTTCAGCATCATACGATAGTTCGTTTTTAGTTTTAATATATTTTATATACCCTTGCATGCCGTTAAATATTTGTTTTTCATGATTATTTCTTAAACAAATTACCCTATCATTTTTAGTAGGCGTTAATTCCTCAAAACCTAAATGTTTTCTAACTGCCTGGTTTAGTCTAAGTCTAGTATTGTTGAAATTGCAAAGAATAAGTGTATCAGAATCATAAGATGAAAATAAATCTTCATAATACTCATGACCTTCAGATAATGGAACTTTAAAAACGTTTTTGTTCCATTTTTGATGTGGGATTTTACCTTCCTCTCTTGCTAAAATGGAAATTTGAATAATTGGATTCTCGCTTGCCTGTCTATGGATTTTCTCTAATTTGAATTCTGGGCTTCCCATTAAATTAAAGTTACCTGAAATTGGAGGGAGCTGCCCGTGGTCACCAACAGCAATAATTGGTTTTTGATAAGAAAGTAGGTCATTCCAGATTTTTTGATCAACCATCGAAGCCTCATCGACAATAATTAAATCTGCTTCAAGATTGCCTAACTCTTTTCTTTCCCAGCCAACAATTCCTCCTCTATCGTCTTCAATTGCTTTGTAAATCAATCCGTGTATTGTTGAAATTTCATCTTTTTTTAAAAGCGCCTGATTAGTTACTAGTTTGTTTTTAAGTACCTGAACAGCTTTTCCGGTAAATGCACAAAACGCTACATTTATTTTTGGATTTTCTATGAAAATTCTTTTTCTTAATTCGGAGATGATTGTGGTTTTGCCGGTTCCGGCAAAACCACCTAAAGTTATAAATTGTTTTGAGTAATTTTGGGATTTTACAAAATCCATTAAATTCTTTAAAGCTTGATTTTGATCGCTAGATAATTCAAGCATTTGTGTCTATTGAACTAACAATTTTTTCTGAAAAAGTATAAAAAAAACTAAAAATAGTTAAAATTACAAACATATCCATAAAAGACCAGATTCCAGTAATTAAATAGCCTGCAAATGAGTTATCAATTGAAAAATAAATATCAAAAATAAAAGACTTTTTTAAAAATTCTATATTTGAATAGAGACTAAAATACCCTAAAAACGTGACTAAAAGCGAGTAAGAAAGGCAAATAAAACCTAAATTAAATAAGGTATTTTTAATTTTATTTTCCGTAAACATACGTCTATAATAGCAGAGAAATAGGCAAATATTTAACCCTCCTTAATTTGACATCCCTTATCTTTCTGTTAATATATAGTGTTAGGAAAAAATTATGAACGAACCAATTTATGTAACCCAAGAGGGTTTAGACAACTTAATAAAAGAATTTAAAGATCTTACTGAAGTAAAAAGACTTGAGGTAGGTGAAAGAATTAGAATAGCCAGAGATCAAGGAGATGTTTCTGAAAATGCAGAATATGCTGCAGCAAAAGAAGAGCAAATATCTATTGAATCTAGAATTAATGAACTTGATTCAATTATTAAAAGAGCTCAGGTTGTAAAAGAAGAGAAAGGTGTTGTTAACGTTGGATCTACAGTAACTGTTCGTGTCGAAGGCGATAAAGAAGATTATCATATAGTTGGAGAGCCTGAAGCAGACCCACTAAATAGAAAAATTTCTCACAAATCTCCTTTAGGAACATTATTAGTAGGTAAAAAAATCGGCGATACTTTTGATTTAGAAACAGCTATTGGAAAAGTTAAATATAAAATAGTTGAAATAAAATAAGTTTCTTTATTGATTTTACCTTTAAATAACATAAAATATCTTCATGGCAACTTTAAAAGAGTTAAGAGAATCAAGGTTACATAAGCTAGCTGAAATAAAGAAACTTGGAATAGATCCCTTTCCAGCTATTTCTCACAAAGATTACAGCAATAAACATATTTTAGAAAATTTTGATTCACTTGAGGGAAATGAAGTTAATGTAACTGGAAGAATTTTTTCAATAAGAGGTCATGGAAAGCTTTCTTTTATTGATATTAAAGATGCCTCTTCTACACTTCAGTTAGTACTTAAGGAAGTAGATATTGTAAATGCTGATTATAAATATTCTGAATTAAATTTTTCAGATTTGCATTTACTTGATACAGGAGATTTTATAGAAGCAACTGGAAAAGTTTTCAAAACTCAAAGAGGTGAAAAATCGATAGAAGTTTTAAAAATTAGACTTTTAACGAAATCTTTAAGGCCTATGCCGGATAAATGGGATGGTTTAAAGGATAAGGAAACTAGACTCAGAAGAAGGTATTTAGATACAACTATTAATCAAGATGTATTCGATAGATTTGTTAGAAGAGCTAAATTTTGGGAAGCTACTAGATTGTTCTTAAGAGAAAGAGGGTTTCTTGAAATCAATGTTCCTGTTTTAGAACAAATTCCTGGAGGGGCAGATGCTAATCCTTTTATTACTCACATGGATGCCGTTGATCAAGATTTCTTTTTGAGAATTTCTCACGAACTTCAATTAAAAAGATTAATTGGTGGGGGTTACGAAAAAGTTTATGAAATAGGGCCGAGATTTAGAAATGAAGGTTTATCCGATGAACACTTACCAGAACATATGGCTATGGAATTTTATTGGGCTTACGCATCTTGGAGTGAAGGTATGGAGATGGTTAAAGATATGTTTAATTATATTATTAACTACGTTTATGGAGAGAAAAAAATTTTTAATATAAAAGGATATGAGGTAGATTTTTCAAAAGAATGGGAAATTATTGATTTTAATAACATTATGAAGGAGAGATTTGGCCTTGATATACATAATTGCTCTTTAAAAGACTTAGAGGAAGTATTTAAAAAAGAAAAGTTACCAATGAAAGATTGTGTAAATATCCCAAGAGCTGTAGATACTCTATGGAAAAAAATTAGAAAAACAATTATAGGACCTGCTTTTTTAGTAAATCATCCAAAATATATCTCACCTCTTTCTAAAGCTAAAATTGAAGAATTACATATTGCCGAAAGGTTTCAACCAATTATTGCTGGAAGTGAGTTAGGAAATGGGTGGTCAGAGAATAATAATCCTTTAGATCAACTTAATAGTTTTATGGAGCAGCAAAAGATGAGAGAAGCTGGGGATAATGAAGCACAGTGGTTAGACATTGATTATATTGAAATGCTTGAATATGGCATGCCTCCTACATTTGGTTGGGGTCATTCTGAAAGAGTATTTTGGTTTTTAGAAGATGTAACTGCCAGAGAGGGTGTTCCTTTTCCTCAATTAAAATTTGAATTAGACGACTCTACAAAAGAAATATACCCATTTGTTTCAGAAGTTTATAAATTTAAAGAAGATAAAAATGATTTTATTTCAGATAACTTAAATATATTGATAAATAGAGATGAAGCTCATGATTTGCTTGAAGAACACGTGCATGATGAATATCAGCTTAAACACTCAAAAATGGTTGCTTCCGTATTAGAAAAATATTCTGAAATGTTTGGTGGTAATAAAGATTTATGGTATATAACCGGTCTTTTACATGATTTAGATTATTACGAATACCCAGAGCAGCATCCTGAGGTTGCCATAAAATGGTTCGAAGAGAAAAAATTTCCAAATGAATTAATTCATGCAGTAAAGGCACATGCGTTTTCAAAAACAGGAGAAGAACCAAAAACAAAACTTGCAGCGTGCTTGTTGGCCACAGATGAGCTTTGTGGATTTGTATGGGCATATTCCTTAATGAGACCCAATGGTTTGGATGGAATGGAAGCTTCAAGTGTTCTTAAGAAATTTAAAGATAAAACATTTGCTGCCAAAATTGATAGAGAAGAAATTTCAAGGGGAGTTGAATTTTTTCAAGTTGACATGAAAGAGCATATAGAATTAATTATTTCTGTTTTAAAGGAATTTAAAAAATGATAGATATTAGATTTTTTAGAGAAAATAAAGAGATTGTTAAAAATGCAATTTTAAATAAAGGTGTTAAAAATTTTGATTTTGATTTATTAATAGATTTAGATGAAGAAAGATTAGTTTTACTTAAAAAGATAGAAGAGTTAAGGGCAAGAAGAAATGTTCTTTCAACTGAAATACCAACTTCTCCAAAAGATAAAAAAGATGATTTGCTAAAAGAGGCTGGTGAAATTAAAAATATTCTAAAAGAATTAGAAGAAAAATTTGCAGAAATTGAAAATAAATTTTTAAAGATGTTCTTACTAATTCCAAATATTCCTTCGGTAAAAATGCCTGTTGGTAGGGGAGAAGAAGATAATATTATTGTCAAAGGTTGGAGTAAGAAAAACGGAGAGGTTATTAATCCTTCAATCGAGGATAATTCTTTTGTTGATAGAAAAAATATTGCTTACTTAGATCATTTAGAGCTTGGAAAAATTCATGACATGATAGATGTAGAAAAGTCAGCAGAAGTTTCTGGATCTAGATTTGCATATCTAAAAAAAGATGCTGTCTTATTACAGGATGCGATTTCTACGATGATGAAAAAAGAACTTCAAAGAAGAGGATTTATGCCAATAATTCCTCCACTACTTGTGAGAGAAACAGCCTTGTATGGAACCTCTCATTTTCCAGAAGGACTTGATCAAGTGTATAAAATAGATAATGAAAATGTCGAAGAAGGTCAGGATTTGTATTTAGTTGGAAGTAGTGAACCGGTAAATTTTTCATACTTTTCAAACACTACTTTTAATATAGAGGAACTTCCAATCAAATTTTATGCACAAACACCATGCTTTAGAAGTGAAGTAGGCTCTTGGGGAAAGGATGTTAGAGGAATTAAGAGAGTTCATCAGTTTGATAAATTAGAAATGAATGCAATTTCAACTCCTGGAAATGCAGAAAATATATTTAACGAATTCTTAGAGATAAATGAATGGTTACTAAGAAATCTAGAATTACCTTATAGAGTTGTAAATAAATGCACAGGAGATTCTGGGTATAATGCATCTTATTTTCAATACGATTTAGAAGTATTTAGAAATGCTACTGAAGAATGGATGGAAACTATGACTGCTACAAATACTTCTGACTTTCAAGCAAGAAGACTAAATATTAAATATAAAAATGGAAGTGAAACTTTGTATGCGTATACTTTAAACGATACAGGTGTTGCTTTTGGAAGAATTCTATTAGCTTTGATTGAGCATCACCAAGATGGTCATGGAAATATAATAATTCCAGAATCTCTAAGAGAGTTTTTTGGAAAAGACATTATCGCAAAAAATTAGTAACATATATTTATGTTAATTTCACAAAATAAAAGTATTTATAAGGTGAACTCGAATAAAGGTGGTTTTTATAAAGTTTTTAATTCTAGATTTGGTAGATACTTAACCCTTAAAAACAAGTTAATAGGGATGCATAGAAGCAACAGAGGTATTAAAAATACTTATTTTTACGATCTTTTTCAAGAGATTATTGAAAAAAGATCATCTGTTAGAGATATTTTAATATTTGGTCTTGGAACCTCAACTTTACAGGATTTACTTATCGAAAAATACCAAAAAGTAAGAATTACGACTGTTGAGTCTGATGGAACTCTTTTAGATATTAATGATTATTTTTTTCATAGAGAAGAAAATTCAAATCATCAAATCATAATTTCTGACGCGTTTCAGTTTGTTAAGAACTCAGAGAATATTTATGATTTTCATGAAAAATGTGATTTAGTAGTTGTTGATTTTAATCTTTTAGGGTCTCATTTTTACTCAGAAATTTTCCTTAAAGAAATTAAAAATTTTTTAAGTAAAAAGGGACTTTTTTTGATTATTTTTGAGAGGAGAAACTACTTACAAAATATAGAATTGATTAAATTTGTTGAAAGAATCTCTTTGTATTATAATAAAGTTACTCTTTTATATTCAAAAAACAATATTTTAGGGGTCTTTTGTTCTGATAATTAATTATGACAATTTTTGAAGCAATTATTTTAGGTTTAGTTCAATCAATTACGGAATTTTTTCCTATTTCTTCATCTGCCCATTTAATTATTTTGCCAAATATTTTAGGTTGGGAAAAACAATCTTTAACCTTTGATTTAGTTTTACATTTTGGTACGGGTTTAGCACTAATAATTTTCTTTAGAAACGAAGTAAAAGAACTTCTTTCTGATGCATATAGAGATTTTTTTGTGAATCCAGTAAAACACAAAAAAATCTCTCTTACTGATAACTCTAGATATTCTTTATATCTTTTAGTCGGCTGTATTCCTGCAGTTTTCTTAGGATTATTTTTTGGAGATTATATCGAATCAAGTGTTAGAGATTTAAAGTTGGTTATTGTTTTTTTAATATTAGGTACATTTTTAATGCTTCTTGCAGAACTAAAAGCTAGAAGTAAAACTAACTTTAAAGATTTAGGGTTCTTTAGAGCATTTTTTATCGGTTTTTTTCAGTCATTTGCTCTTCTACCTGGAATATCCAGAAGTGGTGCTACTATTTCTGGAGGAATGCTCTCAGGATTAAGTAGGTTTGATGCAGGAAAGTTTGCATTTCTTATGGCAATTCCTGTGACAATAGGTCCTGCTTTACTTAAAATTAAAGACGATTCATATTTGTTATCTCAATACCCATATGAAATGTTTAGTGCGTTTTTATCTAGTTTTTTATTTGGATTACTAGCATTAAAACTATTAACTATTTTCTTAAAAAGAGGAACATTAATTCCATTTATTGTATATAGAACTATTCTGGTTATTTTTTTAATCATTTTTACCTCTACACGTTAATTTGTTGTAGAATACATCTATGTTTTTTTCATTGTTTGATGCTAACGAAAGAGATTTAAAAAAATTAAGAAAAATTGTTGAGCAAATAAATTCTTATGAATCAGAAATATCAAAATTATCTCAAGTTGATTTAAGAAAACAAACTAAAGAATGGCAAGAAGAGTTTGTTGAATTAGGGGAGGGAAAATCTTCAAAAAAACTAGAAGAAATACTTCCTAAAGCTTTTGCTATGGTTAGGGAGGCTTCCAAAAGAACTTTGAATAAACGTCATTATGATGTGCAAATGATGGCAGGAGTGGCATTGCATCTTGGAAAAATTGCGGAACAAAAAACTGGCGAAGGTAAAACCCTAACAGCAACCTCCCCTTTGTATTTAAATTCACTTACAGGTAAGGGGGTTCATCTAGTAACTGCAAATGATTATTTGGCTAAACACGGTGCTGGTTGGATGGCTCCTATTTATGATTACTTGGGAATTAAAGTTGGAGTAATTGCCTCTGAAATTTCTTACATTTATGATTCTAATTTTAACAATGAAGAAGATGGCGATGAGTACATTAAAAACTTAAAACCGGTAACAAAAAAAGAAGCTTACGAATGTGACATAACTTATGGAACAAACCATGAATTTGGTTTTGACTATCTTAGAGACAATATGGTTTATGGACTGTCAAATAAAGTTCAAACAAACCCTCTTGGAGAATTTGGAACACATTACTTTGCTGTAGTTGATGAAGTAGATTTTGTATTAATAGATGTTGCCAGAACTCCTTTAATAATTTCAACATCTTCAAATAAACCTTCTGATAGATATTATGATGCAGCAAGAATTGTTAAATCCTTAATTAAAGATACAGATTACGAAGTTGATGAGAAATTTAAAAATTCAACTCTAACAGATCACGGAATTAGAAAAGTTGAAAAAATGTTGGGGGTTTCTAATTTGTATGAGCAAGATTTTGAAATGGTTCATTTAATTGAACAAGCTGTGAATGCTAGAGCACTATTTGAAAAAGATAAAGATTACATTGTTAAAGATAAAAAAATAATAATTGTAGACCAATTTACTGGGAGACTTTTACCAAATAATAGATTCTCAAATGGACTTCACCAGGCAATTGAGGCTAAAGAAAATTGTCCAATTTTAGAAGAGTCCAGAACTATGGCTGAAATTTCTTATCAAAATTATTTTAGAATGTACGAAAAACTAGCCGGTATGACTGGAACTGCAGAGACTGAGGCTGAGGAGTTTAGAAAAATTTACAATTTGGAAGTTGTCTCGATTCCTACAAATAATAAGATAGCTAGAATTGACAGACCTGACTTAGTCTATAAAACAGAGACTGGTAAATTTACTGCTGTGGCAGATGAAATTGCTAAGAGACATAAGCAAGGTCAGCCTGTATTAATAGGAACTACTTCAGTCGAGAAAAGCGAGCTTTTACATGAACTTCTAAAAAGAAGAGGTATTCCACACGAAATTTTAAATGCTAAAAACCACGAAAAAGAAGCTTCAATTATTGCAAATGCTGGAAAAAAGAATGCTGTAACAGTTTCTACTAATATGGCCGGAAGAGGAGTTGATATCCTTTTAGGTGGTGAAGAGGCTTCTTTAGAAGAAAAAAAGGAAATTATAGATTTGGGTGGTTTGTATGTAATTGGAACAGAAAGACATGAATCTAGAAGAATTGATAACCAATTAAGAGGAAGATCTGGTAGACAGGGTGATGTTGGAGAATCCAGATTCTACATTTCGTTGCAAGATGACTTAATGAGAATTTTTGGTGGGGCTCAAGTTGAAAAAATTATGGGTACTTTAGGTTTGGATGATTCTACCCCTATAGAATCCTCAATGATTTCTAACTCTATTCAAAATGCACAAAAAAGAGTTGAAGGATTTAATTTTGATAGAAGAAAACAGGTTGTTGAACTTGATGATGTGATGAATGTTCAAAGAGAAGTAGTTTATAAACTAAGGGATAAGATTTTAAATATTGCCTATTATGGGATAAATGATGAATGGTTACTGGAGAAGTTGGTTAGGTACGGACAACTTGATGTAGAAAACGATTGGAATAGATTGAAGAAAATGGTGCCTAGTGATGATTGGGGAATGGTTTTGGCACAGATATCTCTTCCAATAATAGATCAAACATGGATTGATCATTTAGTTGATATGGATCAGGTTAAGGAAGGAATAGGTCTTAAAGGATATGCTCAAAGAGATCCTATGGTTGAGTACAAGAGGGAAGGTCATGAAAGATTTGAACTACTAATAACAAAAATATATACGGAAATAACTCAAAGAATTGCAGGTATTATGAACGTTGAGAAGATACAACATCAAGAAACTCCTGTGAACGAAGCTGTTTATAATCAAAATGATTATTCTGTTTTTAAAGAGGAAAATGAAGAAGGTAAATCTTCTAAAACTAAAACAATTGTTTTAGATGATAATTCTAAGATTGGCAGAAACGATCCTTGTTTTTGTGGTTCTGGTAAAAAATACAAAAATTGTCACGGAAAAAATTAACTTTACAAAAATTATTTTTAAATATAGAATTAAAGTATATATATTTAAGGATTTTATGCCCAAATTTTACAGTATAAAAAACAATTATGGTATTAGTTTAATTCCTGTTTTAGTATTAAGTTTAGTGGTCGGTATAGGTGCACTTCTTTCTTACAAATTTTATTCCTCAAATAATGTATTACAAATGCAATCAAAATCTAATAGCACTCCATCTGAATCAAATGAATTAGAAGTTAGTATTGAATATGTACAAAGAGGTAGTATTATGAATACTGGGGTAGTTACATACAATATTAAAGGTAATGTTGAAAAATTAATTGAAATTAATCAAAATCTACAAAAAACAGGTGCCTATATATCTACATCTGACCTATGTTTCACTGTACTTTCAAAATGTAATTTTGAATTAAAAAATTTAAAAAGAAAAACTACATTGCTTGTTAATGAGAAATTATTAAAGGTTGAATTTCCTGTGACATTTTTAACTCAAATGGTTTTATTTAATCCATACTTTCAAGTAAATTCTGTCAATAAACCAAAATTTAAGATTTTGAATAGCTTAGACGGTTGGGATGTGGTAATGCTTAAGGACAATGAATATTTTAGATTGCTTAGACAGAATGAAAAACCACTTGTAAAGGTTGAGTTAAAGTCTTTGAATAACAATACTGGTCAGCAGAACTTAGAAGTAAGAATAGATGGTGTTGGAAATGAAGTTGCCGGTCTAATTAGAGCAATTAATACAAAGGGAATTAAGAGAATTGATATCTCCGGGGCTAAAGAAATTACCTCAATTGTAAGACCTGTGGTAAATTACAAAGGTCGTGAAGGAATTTTCGCTCTTTCTTCTTTGAAAAATACTAAATCATTTATATTACCAAATTCATCGTCAAGCCCAACTAATGAAGAAGGTGATATTTCTAGATATGATTTTAGTAATAATCTAGGAGGTTGGTCTGTTAATAAAGATAGCAATGGTATAGAAAGAGAAATCTCAAAATTACCATCAAGAATACAAATTACTCAATTACCAAGCAAAACAATTAATAGTTTTGTTTTCAATTTTGTGATAAATGGTTCTAGTACAGATTTGGAAAAAATTTCAAATACTGTAAAAAATAAAGGTTTGACTGTTACAAGTTGCATGGGAGAGAAGTCTTGCTTCTATCCTGTTCAAAAACCAAATATTGTGTGTAACAATTTAGGTTGCAGATTTTCAATAGAAGTCCCTAAAGATGCAGGGTATATCTATTTTAATTACGAAGGCGATGCTGTATTTTCTGTTTTTGAAAAATTACCAGCTGGATGGGTAACTGAAACTACTGGGCAAGGAATAAGAAAATCTTGAAATTACTTAAATAATTAATTTTATTTCTTAAGGGGATTGGCAAGGCCAATCCCCTTTTGTTTTTTAATTATATTCAATTATGCTATATTTAATTAAGTAGAAATTTTGGAGAAATATATGCCCAATAAAAGTAATCAAGGAATAAGTAAATTAATTTTAGTAATATTTTTATTTATTTTGTTTATTACTTTAGGTTTTTCAAATAAATTTTTGAATTTTTTTTAGTCCTGAAAATGTTAAAGCGGATTCTGATACTAAATCTACTAATCTAAGTTATTCTGAATCTTTAAATATGGTTTCAAAATTTATTAGTTATGATCCTCACAGAAAGGTAATTTTTTCAGCCTATACAACCCAGTATCCAAGTTATGACCATCCGATTCAGATGAGAATCACAGAAGCAAATCAGGATTTTATAAATACGTTTAACAAAAATGGAATTATTAACGAAGACGTTAATGGGAAAAAATACAAGTTGAATCTGCAACTTGATAAAACTGGAGAATTAACTGTTTTAGTTAGGTTGAATTTAAAGTATACCAAATCATTGGTGTTTGTTGACTTAAAACCTGAAATTGTTTATTTAGAAAGTGAATCAGATTTATATAAACATTATTAGAAGATTAATGAAAGTAAGACAGGTTTAGATAGAGGACCTGCAATTGAGGAGGCCCTTAAGCCACCAGAAGCATATGGAAGTGCTAAATTTGTTGCTAATGCCTGGAGTTATCCAAGTTATAATCACCCGATCGATTTAATAATTTCTGGAAATAATGAATTTAAAGATATTTTTAATGCAAATGGTATTGTAGTAACTAACACAGATGGAAGTCAGAAATAATTAAATCTAAAATTAGATGCCTCTGGAAATTTAACCACTCAAATTGTTCTTAATCTTAAGAAAACAAAATCAATAGAATTTATAGGTCTTAAACCGGATATTACATATTTAGAAAGCTCTTCATTTAATTACTGGGTAGTTAATTCTTCTAAAAATGGATTAGTTAGAGGTCCAGGAAAAATTGACAAGTATTTTTTTTATGTTTAATATATTAAGTAGTAAGATTAAAAAATTTAATTAGTTATGAAAGGAAAAATTTTATGCCCAAAATTTTGAACAATAAAGGTTTTAGTGTTGTACATATTATAGTTATTACATTAGTTTTGTTTATTGGTTTAGGTATTATATATACACAAGTATTTAATAAAACTGAGGAGGCAACTTTAGGAGAAAAAAATTCAAATTTAGAATTGCTTACTCAAAATACTTTGAGTTCTCCTCAAAGTTCTATTGCTACTGATCCATCAAATTCAGTGGAGTATGTTTTTTTGCCAGATGGAAATTCGAAGTATAACGGCATAATTCAAGTTAGACTTAAGTCTTGGAATAAGGATATGATTGGATTAGCAGCAAGATTAAATATTGACGGAATAATTTCTTACGATTACTGTAATTCTGCTATCGGTCAGAGGTGCCCTGTTGTAACTGAAGAAATTCCTGAAAAAGGAAGAGTATCAAGAATTGCAGGAGCATACGCTACTTATGATAAAAAAGTTTGGAGTTGGACTAAAACTGTTCAAATTTGTCAAGATAAAAATACACCCCAATGCAAAAATCTTAGCATAAAA
>Ga0214923_10006993_pt1 | contig 12442 bp, 7 predicted proteins | sample LL1510_MetaG_FD_177993 | JGI IMG/M metagenome (GOLD analysis project Ga0214923, IMG submission 177993) | Freshwater microbial communities from Lake Lanier, Atlanta, Georgia, United States - LL-1510 | ecosystem: Environmental > Aquatic > Freshwater > Lake | place: USA: Georgia | collected 2015-10-15
ACTAGTCATGGTTTTGTGGTGGGTGACGTCGTGTTGATTGCGGGCCTTTCGCAAAAAGAGAGCAACGGTGCGTTTGTTGTAACGGCGGCAGATGCAAACACCTTCGCTGTCAATCTGACAAAAGCGACAGCGGGCACCGCGGCTAGTTCGGCAAACGTGGCCAATGTTTCAGACCTCGGCTCGACTGCGGCCGCAGGTGGCTCGACAGCCCTGCGAGTAGTCGAAGCGATACCGACTCTTGACAGCACTCGCGTTGCGTTCACGAGCGTTTCGCCGTTCACGATGACGGTCAACCCAAGCGCCACATTGCCAGGCAGCACTGCCGTGCACGTCAAGGTTGGTGCAGGTGCGATTCGTGACGGTCGCGCGAACGCCTTTGCGGGCATTTCAAACGCCACAACTTGGAACTTTACGACTGCGACATCGCCCGCAGTTGTCACAAACATTACATCGTCAACCTCCGATGGTTGTTACCGCTCTGGTGGCGCCACTTCGATTCAGGTGCGATTCAATCAATCGGTAACCGTTGCCGGTGGTAACCCCGAACTGACGCTTAATTCAGGCGCAAGCGCTGTGGCAACTTATGCCAGTGGCTCGGGCACGAACACCTTGACATTTACCTACACAATTGGCGCTATCGATTCGACGCTGGCCCAGTCGGGTCAAAGACTAAACGTCACAGGTTTCAATCTGCCTGCTGGCGTCACGATGAGTGGCGTGACCGCGAGCACCGCTGTGCCCGCATCTATGGCCAGCGGTTCGCTTAATGCCAACAAGAACATCGTGATCGACAACACCGCGCCCGCGCCGCAAGGATTCATGCCGTTTCCTGGTGCGGTCGGCGTGCAGGCGACTCAAGCGCTGAGTTTGATATTTCCTGAAAACATGGCAGTGGTTAACGGCAAGAAACTGTTTATCTACAGAGCCACGGGCAATATTCTGCACGAGACGATCACAATTGGCGCTCAAAGTGAAACTGCAATAACGCAATTTCCAAACAATTCGGGTGCCCTAATCACGATCACGCGAACTGGCAAAACATCAACCCAAAATTTGGTGATAGACCCTGCGACTAGTTACTACGTCACGTTCGAAGCAGGTGCGTTCACCGACTTAGCGGGCAACCCGAACGCCGCGCTAACAAGCACGACCGCGTGGCGATTTGAGGCGAGCCCTGACACGGTCGCGCCGGTATTGAACGTGAATCAATCAGATCCACCACACAACATGCCTAATTTCGTGTTGGATCGCAACATTGAACTGGCGTTCAGCGAAGCCGTTTCGACGGTGGCGACCAAGACGATTCGACTTTGCACGGGTGACGCAGATTGCGCGACTCCTGTCGAGACGTTTACGTTTCCGTCCGCAAGCGTCACTTCATCAAAGGCTGGAATGGGTGTTGTGCTCAACCCTGCGGCAAACTTGACGGCATCGACCACATATTTCTTGCTCATTGACTCCGGGGCATTTGTCGATGGTGCGGGCAACGCGACGGCAAGTGCCGTGACCGCTGGTCAATATCAGTTCACAGCAGTAGCGCCACCAGTTTCGGCACCGAGTGGTGGTGGAGGCGCACCCGCTGGCACTGCTGGACCGATCGGTCCCGCGCCTATCGGCCCCGCGCCGACAAATTGCGGACCAGCGCCACTGCCGCCATGCAATGTTGGCCCAGGAATCAATTTTGGCCCAGGTGGAATGATTCAAAACCCGAACGCGTTGAACGGTTCGGACATGGTCAACTTGCGCCCTGACAATTTTATGGGTTTTCGACCTGATGACGCACGCTCTCTTGGCGCGGGTGCTTTGCAAAATTTTCAGCCGAACCAATTTGCAGCTCTGCCACCGACAGCCATGGCGGGATTCGATCGCAATCAGATCAATAATCTGAACCCCGCGGCGATGGCAGGTTTCAACCAAAATCAAATGGCTCAGTTGCCACCCGAGGCTATGGCGGGTTTCAGACCTGATCAGATGGCTCAGTTGCCGCCGACGGCTATGGCGGGTTTCAGACCTGATCAGATGGCTCAGTTGCCGCCGGCGGCTATGGCGGGTTTCAAGCCCGACCAGATGGCGGCGTTGCCACCCGAAGCGATGGCAGGTTTCAAACCTGATCAGTTTTCTGTTCTTCCGCCGAGTGCAATGACAGGTTTCAAACCCGATCAGTTTGCCCAGTTGCCACCTGCGGCGATGGCCGGCTTCAAACCTGATCAGTTTGCTCAGCTGCCCCCGAATGCGATGGCAGGTTTTAGACCCGATCAGTTTGCGCAGTTACCACCGACGGCAATGGTTGGTTTTAAACCAGATCAGATGGCGGCATTGCCACCTGCGGCGATGGCCGGTTTCAAACCTCAACAGCTTTCTGTTCTTCCGCCGAGTGCAATGACTGGTTTGAAGCCCGATCAGATGGCCGAACTTCCACCTGCGGCGATGGCGGGTATGCAGTTGAGTCAATTCAAAGTGCTGCCGCCCGCAGCGATGACTGGCATTCAGCAAGATCAGTTCGCCGCGCTACCGCCACAAGCCATGATCGGCTTCAAGCCCGCACAATTTGCTGCGCTTCCTCCAGACGCAATGGCGGGAATGCAGCAAAATCAATTCAAGGTGATTCCGGCCTCGGCGATGAAAGTGTTCACGCCAAACCAAATGGACTCAATGCCGCCGACCGCACTGGCGGTGATTTCGCCCTTGCAGTTCAAGTCATTATCTCCTGAAGTAATTGCGTCAATGAGCACCGAGCAACGTCAAGCTTTGCCACAGCAGGCGTTTAACCCCGCGGCAAATGCTGCGCCGACCAACGTCGGCAATGCGACGGCATTGGCTGGTGCGTTGACCGGATGGAACGTCGACAAGGTTCCGGCAAATGCGTTCAGTAATTTCAAACCGACCGACGCCGCAAAACTTTCGCCCGAAACTTTTTCGGCGATGAACCCAGGTCAATTCAAAGCGATGCCACCCACGGCTTTCACGGGATTCAAACCCGCTCAAGTTGGTGCTCTCGCACCCGAGGTCATGGCGTCGATCAAACCGACACAGTTGGGGGCGATACCGGCGAATGCTTTCGGTTCGTTCAACCCTGAGCAGGTGGGTGCGTTGCCTGCTGCTGCGTTCGGGGCGATGAAGCCGACTCAGGTTGGTGCGTTGCCGCCTGCGGCGATGGCGTCGATGACTCCGCAACAAGTTGGTGCGTTGCCACCGACGGCGATGGCCGGTTTGAAAGCAAATCAAGTCGAGGCCTTGCCGGCTGAATCCATAGTTGCTATGAAACCCGCCGCGGTTGCCGCACTCACTGCCAAATCGGCGGCAGGTTTTAGCAACGAGAAGTTGGCAGCAATGACACCCGCCCAAGAAAAAGCGTTGAAACCAGCGTTCGTAAAGGCACTAACGCCTGAGCAAAAGGCAGCGCTGAACAGTTGAAATTAGCTAGCTTCGCTCGAGGGCTGCTTCATCGCGGCTTTCGAGCAAAGTCAGCGCAATCAGTGCGCCAATTACGAAAATCGCACCAATTACGCGTGGCGTAGTGAGTGGCTCGCCGAGAAAAATTATGCCCATCATGATTGCCAGTATTGGTTCAATAGTTGTAATCACCGAAAGCATGCTGGGACCAACCCGCTTCATGCCGGCAAACGAAAACATGAACGGCACTACGGTGCCAAACAAACCAAAGGCCCCGATGTACAGCCAACTTTTGGCGTTCGACGGAAATTCAACCGTCAAATCAAATGGCAGAATCGCACAAATCAACCAATAGCCGAGCATTGCGCCGATGTTGATAAACGTGACGCCAGTTAGCAGGTCAGTTTTTTTCAGTGTGTTTGACAGACCGAGAAGATAAAAAGCAAAGAGAAACGCAGAAACAAAAATTAATATGATCGCACCGCTCGAGCCACTCTTGACCTGACCCGTAGTGATTGCAATGCCAGTAATCGAAAAAAAGAGCGAGATGACGATATTGCGCGATGGTCGCTTTTTGTAAATTATCCATGAGATGAAAACCACTACAAGCGGATTGCAATACCAAATAACGATTGCCAGACCGGTATCAATATCTTCAATCGCCAGAAAGTAAGTGAACGAGACGGTGGTAATGCCAAGTGTGCCGACTGTAAACATTTCTAGGAGCACCCGTAAAGACGGCATTGGTTCACCGCGCATCAAAATCTGTCGAATGATCAACATGAACAAACTTGCGATCGTAAAACGAATTGTCATCACGCCGAGTGGGTTCGTGCCCGCGTCATATGCATATTTCGCCAGGGTTGGTCCGATTGAAAAACCAAGACTTGACATCATCACGAGTGCCGTACCGATAACTCTTTGGTTTTTTAGCACCTTCAAAATCTAGTGCGCAAAGTTTGTTTGGACGAGTAGTCTCGTGGATTATGAATAGGTTTCCGAGTGAAGCTTTTGCCGACATTATTACTTCAAATTCGCAGTTCGTCGCGAATTTTCAAGACGAGCACTTAACGGGCACAGCGCGTCGGGGTTTGGCGATCGTGACCTGCATGGACTCGCGGATAAACCCACTGGCAGTAGTTGGTATGAAATCAGGTGATGCCAAGATTTTGCGAAATGCCGGCGCTCGAGTCACCGACGACATGCTTCGAACTCTGGTCTTGGCGACCTATCTACTTGGCGTTGAGAGGGTCTTAGTAATGCCGCACACTGACTGCCGAATGGCTAGCGGAGACGAAGAATCAATTCATCGCAGCATTGAAACCAAGCACGGTATTGACACCCGGGGTGTTCAATTCAAAATGGTTACAGATCAACGTGCCGCGCTTGCATCTGATGTCGTCAGCATTCGCAACTATGAGATTTTGCCGAAAACTTTGAAAGTTGCAGGCGCAATTTACGACGTTAAATCAGGTCGGCTCGAATTTGTTGATTGCTAAGAAATATTTAGAAGCGCCACGCCGATAGCTGAAAGCGTAGCGACGAGTACCCACGAGATTAAGCCAAGCGTTAGTGGGCGGGTGCCAACACGGCGAAGTTTTTTTGCATCGACACCCGCGCCTAAGCCAACAAGCGCGCAAGCGAGCAGTGACTTTTCGACCCACTTGACATTCGAGAGAAATTCACTGGGCAGATTAAAAGATGAGTTGACGCAAATCGAAGCGATGAAGCCAACTATAAATAGAGGGACAATCGGTGGAAGTTTTGTTTTCACGGTTTTTGAGCCAGCAACAGATTCGCGGTTCAGTTGTTGCCGACGACTGAAACTTACTGCGGCAACTAGGGGCGCAAGCAGCATGACTCGAGTCAGCTTGACGACTATCGCAGCGTTTTGGGCATCATCGTTGCCCGATGCGGCAGTTGCAACTGTTTGGGCAACATCGTGAACACTTGCACCAACCCATGAACCGAACTGTGCACCACTAAAGCCAATTGCTTCACCAATTGTAGGAAGCAGAAAAATCGCAAGTGTGCCACAAATTGTTACGAGCGCGATTGCGTATGCCATGTCATCATCGTCGGCGTCGCTGACGGGTCGCATTGCAGCAATCGCTGAAGCGCCACAGATTGAAAAACCTGTGGCGACGAGAAGGCTTAAACCAGGCGACAAACCCATCCTCTTGCCAAGCCATTGAGTGCCAGTGAACGTGACTGCAACTACGACAATGACTAGCGCCAATCCGGGTGCGCCGATCTCGCGCACTTGAGAAAATGAAAGTTGTAGACCAAGCAACACAATGCCCAGTCGAAGCAAGTTGCGTGCCGCAAAGCCAAGGCCCACTCGGCATATTTCAGGCAGCAAACCAAGATTCGAAATCAGAGCGCCGAGCACCACAGAAATGACTAAAGGTGAGACGACGCCAGCAGTGTTGTTTTTGACAATGAATTCGACAACGAATGCGACGGAAGCGATCAGTGCAGCAATTGCAAGACCCGGCAGGTGTTTTATCTTCAACATCGCACAACGAGATTAGTGCTCAAAATAAAAGAGCCCTGGCCGAAGCCAGGGCTCTTTGTGAATTATTGATGCGATTTACGCTTCGCGGTAACCTTCGGCCTTTGAGCGAGCGATTGCAATGCCCAAGATCAAAAGACCGTAACCTGGCTTAGCCAAAACGTCGGCAACTGTGTAACCGACTTGGATAAGAGTCGATGAGTCACCTGGTGTGAGATCAAGTGCTTTGGCCAAGAAACTCTCGCTGTCACCCAAGAGGTAAGCGATTGGATAAACCGACCAAGTCACCAACAACACATAGCGAAGGTTGTTGAGCTTCTTGCCGATTTCGCCAGACTGACCTTTGAGGGCTTTGCCAACTTCACCTGCGAACAAGTTCCAGAGAATGTAGACAAAGAAAATCATCGAAACGACGAACCAGATCATGCTGGCATCGCTGCCTGCGGCGGCTGTTTCGCCTGGATAGCCGGTTGCGATCATCAAAACTGCAGCAAGAGCAAGTTTTGTTGTCAAACCGCTTGCTTTTTCTTTGGCGACGCCCGAGACGACCACGAGTTCTGCAACAAGTAGTGGCACAGTGAGCAACCAGTCTGCGTAGCGGTAACCTTCGTTCCATGGAGCACCATCAGCAAAATTGCTGAACATTCTCCAGTAGTGATAAGCGGCGATACCGCAAATCATTGCCGACATCGTTACTGCACTGCGATACGCAGGAGAAACGCGGCTTCGAGAGACCAAATAGTAGACAAACGAGATTGCCATCGCCGCTACGGCGAAAGAAAACGCGTTGTAAACCAATTGGTCATTGCCTGTAACAAGCTTTTCCATTAAATGACCTCCGGTAGGTATTTCAGAAACTGTGACCACATTGTTGCGACCTTAAACAATTTCCACTAGTAATATAAGCACACACATTGGGCCAGTGTGATTTGTGGCAAGCCGTAAAACCCATATTTTCAGCCACCGCTAGCATATTTGTGTGGCAAACATCGCGGCTGGCGTTCGACGCAAGGTCGCCAACTGGACTGTCACGACCGTGCGAAAAGACGGTTCGCAAGCCAGCAAGCCCGACGTATTGGTCACTGAAGAGCCTCTCGAGATTCGTGCCGAGTCTCCGCAGCAAGAGGCGCAACCCGTTGCGGTAACGATGCGCACGCCTGGTCATGATTTTGAATTGGCGGTTGGGTTTTTGTTTACCGAAGGAATGATCAAACGCGCTGATGATGTTCGCAACGTGCGATATTGCCAGTTGCCAGATTCGGCCGAGCAGCAATTCAATGTCGTCACGGTGGGTCTTGCTATGCCATTCGACGAGGCGTTGTCTCGTCGCGGAATGGTGACTTCGGCAAGTTGTGGTATTTGCGGCACGACTTCGATCGAACAACTCGCACAGATCACAAGTCGTATCGATTCGGCGTCCGGGCCAGTGATGACTTCAACGGTGCTGACATCATTGCCAGACATAATTCGCAAAGCGCAACCAACTTTTGATCGCACAGGCGGTTTGCATGCAGCCGGCTTAGTCGACGCATCTGGCGAGGCATATTGTGTGCGCGAAGATATTGGTCGACACAATGCGGTAGACAAAGTCATCGGCAAAGCAGTGCTCGACGGCAAAGTTCCGATTTCAGAGCATGCATTGGTCGTCAGTGGTCGGCTGTCATTTGAAATTATTCAGAAAGCGGCGATGGCAGGCATCGCATTTATCGCCGCCGTTGGTGCACCGTCAAATTTGGCAGTTGAAACCTCTGACGATCTCGGTATCACACTTGTCGGTTTCGTGCGCGACGGCACTGCAAACATCTATACGCACAAACACAGAATCACAAATTAGATAGCCTGAAGTTGACTAGCCCTTGTAGCTCAGTGGATAGAGCACCGGACTTCTAATCCGTTGGTCGTAGGTTCGACTCCTACCAAGGGCGCCAAAAAGGTTTCAACAAAAGTTTTGGTCAAACGCCGGCGGTTTCACCACGCAAAGCAGGGTGAATCATTTTTTCGCGAGGCAATCTGATTGGTAGATATTCGCGAATTCGCGCATCTATGTCTTCTGGAATATGGCTCGGGTAGTGATTGTCCAAAATGTTTTTAACTTTGGCGATCGCTACATCAATGATTTGTGGTCGACCAACTTCGTTCCACTCTTTCGGGCTCAAACGATCGCCAACTGCGGGGTAGATGTACTCGGTTTGCATGATGTCGAGAGTTTGTTTTGCACCCAAGTAGTGACCAGGACCGTCGATAACTGCAGCGCGAATTGTGTCGACTGACAGCGACTCGTCGGTGACGTCAATGCCCTTGATCGTGCGTTGCACGGCGCCGACAATGTCGTTATCAAGCACCACGCCTTCAAGTGAGAAACCAAGAAGACTGCCGTGCATGCCAGCCGATTCGTAGATTAAATTCATGCCTGCGTTGCCAACTAGCGCGTGGTTGTAACCCTTTTCAGCGCCTGCTTGTGCATCAGGAATTTTCGAATCGCTAATGCCCGACGAAGTGCCACCAGTGAGATCGTAAAAGTGTGCCATTTGCGCACTTGCCGCCGACAGAATTGCTTGCTCTGGGCTGCCACCTGACATCGCACCTGAGCGCAAGTCAGAGACAAACGACCAAGTGCCAAAAATTGCTGGGTGACCTGGCACAAGAGCATTGACGTAAGCCAAACCGGCGAGCACTTCGGCGACTTCTTGAACGAGCGCGCCTGCAAGAGCTGCTGGTGCAGTTGCGCCAGCTTGACCAGCCGAAAGCAACAGCACTGGCATGCCGCCATAGACGGCAGTCTCGAGACAACGACATGCATCGGTTGCGAACTTAAGTGGCGGAACAACAAAACAATTTGACTGACTAACAAATGGACGAGCACGCCATTTGTCTTCGCCACCCGCAATGTCGTGCAACATTTTGAGCGATGCATCGAGATGGTCAGGGTGAACCCATGAAGTGCCGACATGTTTAGTTGTGCCGCTGACACTCAGATAACAAGTGTTGATATCCATTTCGGCGGGGTCGGGCAGATCGCGCGGCACGACAGTGCGCTGATAAAAGTGGATGTGCTCCATTTGGTCGACGAGTCGAGCAATGTCGTAAGCATCTTGCGAGAGTGATTCGCGGTATTCGCCAGTTTTTGGGTCAACGATGTAAACGGCGGCGCCTGCTGTGCCGAAATAAACCTTTTTGCCCCACGGCTCCATGTCATATTTAGGATCTTGACCGTAAAGAGTGAACTTACGCGCGGCGATTGAAAGCGTGTGTTCAATCAGACTGCGAGGAAACAACAGACGGCCCTCTGGCGAAAGTTTGCAACCAAGCGGCGTGAGCGCCTCGATGCAAGTTGGAATTGCATCGGCGAGGCCGATGTTTTCGAGCACGTCAAGTGCCGCATTGTGGACTTTTAAAACTTCAGCATCGGTAAGCGGCTTGTAGCGGCCGCTCTCCATGCCGGGGTTCACTGGGCGAATATCTAATGCAAGCGGCGCGGCTCGAAGTGCTCGTCGCGCACCTGGGCCGCCACGACGCCCTTCTTTTTGCGAACTTGTCATGTCGCCATCATATTACGACTTGACGCGCAAACTCTTGGGATCATAGAACGGATCGAGCGAAGCGGTGGCGCTAATGCGCTCGCCGGCAACTTCGATTTCGTATTTTGCATCTGTGACAAAAGATTTGTCGACAAGACCGTTTTTGTTCGTTACGTAACCCATGCCAAGCGAAGCGTTAACCGTGTGGCCAAACATGCCAGATGTGATGCTGCCGACTATTTCGCCGTCGCGCCAGATCGGTTCGTTGTGATAGAGCAAGCGCTCAGGGTCGGCAAGCGAGAATTGAACCATTCGCTTGTTGAGGCCTGTTTCTTTTTGTTTCGCAAGTGCATCTCGACCTATAAAGCCGTCGCGTTTATTCATTGCAACAACGAAACCAAGGCCGGCTTCGAGTGGTGTGTCGTCGGGCGAGACGTCGTGTCCCCAGTGGCGGTAGCCCTTTTCGGTGCGCAATGAGTTGAGCGCGTGGTAACCGGCATGTCGCAAGCCAAAGTCTTTGCCTGTGTTCGTGATGGCGTCGAAAACACCCATTGCAAATTCAGTCGGAATGTAAATTTCCCAACCGAGTTCGCCGACATAAGTGATGCGATTTGCTCGAACGCGGGCATATGCCAGGTCGATAATTTTTGACGTGCCGAACCCAAATGCCTCGTTTGAAAGATCGTCGGGTGTGAGCGACGAAAGCAACGCTCGAGAGTTTGGCCCCATCACACTTAAAACTGCTTGACCTGATGAAACGTCTATCGCCATCGCCCGCGCCGAAGGTGGGATGTGGTCGCGAAGCCATGCAAAGTCACGCACCTGGGTCGCGGCTGCTGTGACAATCAAATACGAGTCGATTGCCTGGCGTGTGACCGTGAGGTCGGCTTCGATGCCGCCAGTTTCGTTCAGCCACTGTGTGTAGACGATTTTGCCGACAGGCACATCAACTTCGTTGGCGCAAATTTGATTGAGCACCGACATCGCATCTGGTCCTTGCAAAATGAATTTGCCGAACGATGACTGATCAAACAGACCAACTTGATTGCGAACAGCGTGGTGCTCTTCGGCAGAATATTTGAACCAGTTCTGTTTGCCATACGTATATATGTATTCGGGTTTCACGCCTGCAGGGGCAAACCAATTGGTGCGCTCCCAACCAGCGACTTCGCCGAAGCAGGCGCCTCGGTCGGCGAGGCGATCGTGCAGCACCGATTTGCGAACGCCGCGAGCTGTTTCTGGCTGACGAAATGGCCAGTGCATCGCATAAAGCAAGCCGAGCGTTTCGACAGTGCGATCGTGAAGATATTTCTTGTTTCGCTGATATGGCATCGAGCGACGAACATCGACGTCCCAAAGATCCATTGGGGGCTTGCCATCGAGAATCCAGTCTGCGAGAACTTTGCCCGCACCACCTGATGACTGAATGCCAATTGAGTTGAAGCCCGCGGCGACAAAGAGATTTTCAACATCCGGTGACTCGCCGAGCAGGTATCGATCATCTGGAGTGAACGACTCAGGACCATTGAAAAACAATCTGATGCCGGTTTTTGCAAGCAACGGCATTCGATGAGTAGCAGCCGCGACCAGCGGCTCGATGTGCTCAAAATCTTCTGGCAGTGAGGTGAACGAAAAGTCTTCTGAAATGCCCTTCATGCCCCAAGGTTTTGCAACTGGCTCGAACCAACCGACCAAAAGTTTGCCGGCGTCTTCCTTGAAGTATCCGCAGCCATCAGGGTCGCGAAGCACCGGCATGTTCGGCGAGATATCTGGCACTGCCTCGGTAACGATGTAGAAGTGTTCGGCAGCGTGAAGCGGAACGACTGCGCCAGCGGCATCGCCAAGTTCGCGCGCCCACATGCCCGCACAATTGACGACAAATTCGCTTCTAATTTCACTTTTGGCATTGCTGCCATCGCCCAGCGTTGTTTTCACACCGACTGCTCGGCCGTCTTCGACGATTATTGAGTCAACTTTGACATTTTCAAAAATTTTTACGCCATGAGAACGGGCGCCTTTTGCCAGTGCTTGCGTCGTGTCAATTGGGTTGACAACTCCGTCGTTTGGAAGATGCACACCGCCAACCAAATCATCGACGCGTGCCAAAGGTACGAGGTCGGCGATTTCTTTAGGTGAAATAATGTTGACGTCGAGTCCGAACACGCGGGCCATCGAAGCACCACGTTTTAGTTCTTCGAATCGCTCGTGATTTGGGGCTACTGCAACCGAGCCGCGCTGCTGAAAACCTGTCGCCTGGCCGGTTACGTCTTCGAGCGATTTGAAAAGGTTCGTTGTGTATTGAGCAAGTCGTGTCAGGTTATGAGTCGCACGCAATTGGCCGACAAGACCTGCAGCGTGCCAGGTGGTGCCACAAGTAAGTTGCTTGCGTTCGAGCAGTACGACGTCAGTGCATCCACGCAAGGCGAGGTGATAGGCAACGCTGCATCCAACGATGCCTCCACCGACAATTACGACACGAGCATTTGTCGGGAGATCTGCCATTGAATACCTCTTGCTTAGTTCACAATTTGTTTATGCGCTTCTTCATTCTTTAGCCTTGACAACGCTACAGTTTGGCACTGAGTTTTTAGAATTTGACGCCAATAAGAGTGCGGTTTTAGAGAGGGTGCGGTCAAGGCGATGGGCGAGAGAGCAAAAGTTGTAATTATTGGTGGCGGTATTGCGGGTTGTAGTGCGCTTTATCACCTTGCAAAAATGGGTTGCACTGATGTGCTGTTGCTCGAACGCGATGAACTTACTTCAGGTTCGACTTGGCATGCAGCAGGCAATGTGCCCACATATTCGACCAGTTACAGCATTATGCAGGTTCAGAAATATTCTGCATCTTTATATCGCGAGTTGGCAAAAGACAAAGATTTTCCGATCAGCTATCACGTAACTGGTTCGGTGCGTTTGGCGCATAGCGAAGAGCGCATGGCTGAGTTTCGTCATGTAAAAAGCATGGCCCGCGCCAACGACATGGAGTACGACATGCTCACTCCAGCAGAACTTGTTG
>Ga0214923_10006994_pt1 | contig 12442 bp, 10 predicted proteins | sample LL1510_MetaG_FD_177993 | JGI IMG/M metagenome (GOLD analysis project Ga0214923, IMG submission 177993) | Freshwater microbial communities from Lake Lanier, Atlanta, Georgia, United States - LL-1510 | ecosystem: Environmental > Aquatic > Freshwater > Lake | place: USA: Georgia | collected...
GTCCTAGAGAAGTTCGACAGCCTATTAAAAAATGGCCTAGACTTATAAAAAATAACTCTCTTTCAGGTGCTCTTGAAATAGCAATAATCCCTATCCTTTGATTTCCTTACACGCATTGGGGCTAGCCTACGTGAGAAAACTGGAATTGAATAAGTTATAAAACTCGATTGAAAAATCAATACTGTCTTTTCACCGTACAATCCCACGCTTGCTCTTAGAAATAAAATCTCTTAAGGCACCAACTAAAAGAGAATGTTCATATCTTCTTTCTAAAATTTCCAATGCTTGAGTCGTATTGAGCGATTCGCGATAGATGATTTTATAAGCATCACGCAGGTCTTTCATATCTATCGCGCTAATGCCACGGCGCTCTAAGCCGATCTGATTAATCCCTCGGACTTGTGCAGGATTACCATCGGCAATCATGAAGCTAGGAACATCTTGAACAATCTTTGTGCACCCACCAATAATGGCATGCTCTCCAATACGGCAAAATTGATGGATTGCACTCAAGCCTCCAATGACAACATGATCTTCCACACTCACATGTCCTGCGAGAGTACCATTGTTAGAAAAAATCACATGGTTTCCCACACTGCAGTCATGAGCAATATGCGTATAGGCCAAAAAATTTCCATAATTTCCTATGTGCGTCTTTCCATGAGGAGTGGTCGCCCGATTGACAGTTGTCAATTCTCGAAAGCAGTTGTGATCTCCAATTTCTAAGAAAGTCGGTTCTTCGATATATTTGAGATCTTGCGTTCTCTCTCCAATGCAAGCGTAAGGGTAAAATTCATTGTGAGCGCCAATTTTTGTTGGCCCTGTAATAGTCACATGATTGTGCAAGATGCAATTTTCACCTAAGGTAACTCCTGCTCCAATCACACAGTAAGCGCCAATGGAGGTTCCAGAGCCAATCTCAGCACTGGGGTCGATCACGGCTGTCGGGTGAATTTGTTTCATGGGTGTATAATAAGAGTATAGAAAATGTCTCTTTGTGAGAAAATGTGAGAATTTTTATATTATACTAGTCACGAATGAAATTTACCGATTGACCAGACCAAACATCAACATCGCCTCAGAAACAATAGATCCATTAACCATACAATGACATCTGGCAGAGCCCATATTTTTGCGAGCCCGAGTGAGCTCAGCATGGATAAATAATGTGTCACCGGGAACAACAGGTTTTCTAAATTTGACTTCATCAGCACTCATAAAGTAACCAATCTTTCCGAAATTCTCGGTTTTTCGCATCATAATAATGCTCGCAACCTGAGCCATCGCCTCCACTTGAAGGACACCTGGCATCACGGGATGTCCTGGAAAATGACCTTGGAAATACGGCTCATTAATCGTCACATTTTTGACACCAACAGCCTTCATGGCACCATCAAATTCAACAATACGATCCACCATCAAAAACGGGTAGCGATGTGGCAGCACCTTCATCACTTCATCAATATCTAAAACAGGAAGTGATGAGGTTGTAGGACGTGGTGCCATTGCGAGCAACTCTGCGTGGCGCTTAGTCACAAGACGCGCTAACTCCGTATTAGGTCCATGTCCGGGACGTACTGCCACAACATGACCTTGCAAGGGGCGTCCTGCAAGGGCGAGATCTCCAATAATATCAAGAATTTTATGCCTCACAAATTCATCTACAAAACGAAGAGGCTCTTTACTTAAAACAGAGTCCCCACGCACGACCAAAGCATTTTCGAGACTTCCTCCCTTAATGAGCCCTTTATCCATGAGCTCTTTGACTTCTTCATAGAAAACAAACGTACGTGCTGGCGCGATTTCCTTTTCATAAATTTCAGGAGTAATTTCAAGCGACAGATATTGTGTAAAGCGTCCCTGAATTCCTACTTGTGTGCAGGAAACACGAAATTGAGAACTGGGAAAAATAGTCATTATTGAACCATTATTGGATTCTAAATGAATAGGTTCATTAATGGCAAAAAGGTTGCGAGCCTCTTTTTGTTCAACGATCCCGGCTCCTTTAATAAGTTCCACGTAGGGTAACGCACTTCCATCTCCAATCGGTGGCTCATTAGCATCCATTTCGATAAGCACATTATCGATTTTCATTCCTGATAATGCCGACAGAACATGCTCTACGGTATGAATCTTTGCATTACCCTCCACTAATGTCGTAGCACGTTCTACAGTTTTGACATACTCAGCCTTAGCATCGATGATCGGCTCATCAGGTAAATCAATACGACGAAATTTATAACCATGACCTACCGGTGCTGGATGTAGCGTCAAGGTGACATGACCGCCGGTATGCAAGGCACCACCAGAGATACTTGCTGATTGGGCCAGTGTGCGCTGTTTTTCCATAGTAATTAAAAAAATATCTGGTGATTCTCATCTAATTTCAATGACTAATCAAGCAGACTTCCATATTATTGCAGAAACAAAGGACCTTATTGTTATTGACAAGCCTCCCTTATTACTCACTCATCCCACAAAACCTGCTGGACCCATTACCCTTTGGGACCGATTAAATGAACTTCTCGTCTATGAGAAAACGGTCGGGGGTCAGGTATCGCTCATCAATCGACTTGATCGTGAAACAAGCGGCCTGATACTTGTTGCTAAAAATTACCAAGCAGCGCGCTTTTGTTCCATGGCCATGGAGCAAGGTGCCATTAAAAAAGAATATTTAGCACTTGTGAGTGGCACTATGAAGAGAAAAGAGCAAATGATTAATGCCCCCATTATCCGTCTTGGTGAAGTTGCAGAATCCAAAATTTGGCTCAAGCGAGCGATACATCCTCAAGGAGTCTCAGCCATGACGCGTGTGCATGTTGAAAAAAAATACACCCACCCACGTTATGGGGTGTTGAGTTTACTTCGCTGCTATCCCCTTACTGGTAGAACTCACCAAATTCGCGTGCATCTCTCCTCCATTGGTCATCCCGTGATGGGAGACAAACTTTACGGACCATCAGAAGAATACTACCTAGAATTTATTCAAACAGGATGGACAGAGAATTTAGCAAAAGCACTCTCCATTCCACGACATGCGCTTCACTCTGCAGCAATGGAGATTTGTTATGATGGAAAACATTATCGCTGGGAATCAGAATTACCCGAGGATCTCAAGGAGTTGTGCACCTATCATTTTTCCTAAGATACTTTGTGATTCTAACTTAGATATTTCACACCGATCTACTGCGGAGACCGGGAAACCAGAATAAATCCCTTCGCTCAACTCACATGGTGACTTGGAGATGGCTATACACATACAGCCCGACGTCAAAATGCTGGGTCTTTCTTACCCCATCAGGCTTCACAGCCTGCTGGCCACAATCAGCATGAAGTATCCGGGCTCAAACGTGTATCAAAAAATGTCAATTAACTTGTAAAAGCTTTTATCTTTTGTCAGTTTTTAATCTGTTTTTAGAAAAAACTGATTCTCAACAAACACCTCATCCTAAAAAACCTCATTCTATGAATACTGCACTCGAGAACTTCTTTGTACAAGAACCCAAAGCGCAAGCAAAGATCACCCACGCTATTGACGATTATATCCATGCACAGCGTGATTTAAAACATGCCATCGAAGATCTCGATCATGCAAAACAAGATACAGCACATGCTCTCAATGATTTTGAACATTTAATTCTCGATTTTCAGCATGCTTTTTCAGACTGGTCTGCGGGTGACAAGCAAGCAGCACACGCTGAGACTGACTACAAACATGGAGAAGAAGATCAAGCCCATGCCGAAAAAGATCTTGTTCATGCTCTATCTGATCTCAGACATGCTATGGATGATTTTAAACATGCAGCACGTGATTGGAAGCACCTTAATGAAGACATTACAGATATTATTGAGTTAGCGAAACAAGCTAACATTAGCCTGCAAGCAAGCGAAATCAGAAAATATATTATCGCCAAAGCAAAGATCTAAAATTGATTCGAAAACATACATGATGCATGAGTAGCCTCTGTTACTCATGCTTTTTCGGTTTCCTTCTTCTAACAGAACCACTCAAGAGTCACACAATCATTGAGTCATTTCTGATCTTTGAGAAAAAAGCATTTTTTGTGTATTACCCCTCTTGATTTTTATAAAAACATGCCCTCTCCCTCTCCTAATGCCCATCTCCTTGATATTCCGTATTTGGCACGTCTTGCCCGAATCACGTTAAGCTCAGAGGAAAGTGAACTCTTTTCTAAGCAATTGGATCGTGTTTTAGAACATGTCGCCTTAATCAATAAACTCGACCTGACTGGAATTGAGCCCATGGCGCATGCAATTTCAGTATTTGATGTGACACGAGAAGATGATCCCATGCCTAGCCTCTCTAAAAACAAGGTTCTTGCCAATGCCCCACATCAGGCAAATGGTCTTTTTATTGTCCCTAAAGTCCTGGAATAATCTGCATGATACACCTGCTTACCCAAGATGAGTTGTTATCACTAGCCCGAATATTTCACACTAAATCTATTACGGCTTGTGGAAAGCTCATAATTACTGCGTTGGTCTCGAATTGTGATTTGGGCGGTATGGACACATACAGCACGGCATCACAATCCTTCACCCACCTTGCACTAACAAGCTTTGCACAGCGCCTTATTACGATTTAGTATGAAATATCCGGGCTAGCAGAGAGATCTTCGATCTTGCAAGACCTCGGAAACAACAGATTGAGAACACAGGAGCCTCAAGACGTGAAAAAATGATATTTGCTAGTTGATTTCTTTCTTAAAATATTTCTCTTAATAGTTGCCATGCCCACTCTAACTTCTCCCTTTCTCTCGATTGCCGAAGCACGCCGTCTCCTTATCGCCAAAAAAATCTCTCCCATCGAATTACTCGAAGGTTTAGAAAAACAAATTAATACGATCAATCCCCAGATCCGCGCTTATCTCTCCTGGGATAGTGAAAAGGCTCGTCTTGATGCTACGAATGCTGACCTCACAAAGCCACTTGGAGGCATACCCATTGGTATCAAGGATGCTATTTTAGTCGAAGGGGCACCAGCCCAGTCTGCCTCACGAATTTTAGAAAGATATATTGCTTCTTATGATGCCACCGTCATCAAAAATCTTCGATCTGCAGGCGCTTACCCCTTAGGACGTTTGAATATGGATGAATTTGCGATGGGCTCTTCGACCGAATCTTCAGCCTTCCATCCAACATATAATCCATGGGATCTGACCCGCACTCCTGGTGGCTCTAGTGGCGGTTCTGCTGCTGCTGTGGCCGCAGGAATGGCAATGGCTACACTTGGATCTGACACCGGTGGTTCCATACGTCAACCTGCTTCCCTCTGTGGGTGTGTCGGCTTAAAGCCAACTTATGGTCGCGTCTCACGTTATGGCTTAATGGCTTGTGCCTCATCACTTGATCAAATAGGCCCCTTGACTCATAGCGTAGAAGATAGTGCGCTCCTTTTAAATGCGCTCACAGGAGTTGATCCTCATGACTCCACGTCACTTCAACTACCGAAGGAAGATTTTACAGCAGAAATTGGACATGATCTCAAGGGAATACGTATTGGTATTCCTAAAGAATATTTTGTCGATGGTATTGAACCTGATGTACGCACTCGTGTGGAAGATGCTATTAAACAACTCATTTCGCTCGGTGCTCAGCCAATAGAAATTTCACTCCCTCATACAGAGTATGCTGTTGCTGTTTACTACATCATTATGACTGCCGAAGCCTCTTCGAATCTTGCACGCTTTGATGGTGTCCGCTACGGAAGGCGTTCAGAAAAGAGTAAAGATTTACTCTCTCTCTACGAACAAACCCGTGAAGAAGGATTTGGGGCCGAAGTCAAACGACGCATTATCTTAGGAACGTATGTGCTAACAAGCGGCTATTACGATGCCTATTACCTCCGTGCACAGAAAGTACGCACACTCATTCGACAGGATTTTGAAGAAGCCTTTAACAAAGTAGACCTCATTGTCTCGGCAACTTCTCCTGAAACAGCTTTTCGTTGTGGTGAAAAAATAAACGACCCCCTTAAAATGTACCTCGCTGATATATTTACCATTGCTGCGAACCTTGCTGGCATTTGCGGCATGAGCTTGCCCTGTGGATTTGCTAGAAAAGATGGAAATGATCTACCCGTAGGACTTCAGCTTATTGGCCCCTCGTTTGCAGAAAAAACACTCTTTCGTGTTGGGCATGCGTACGAACAAGCAACGATGTGGCATAATCGACATCCTTTAATAGTCCCACCCATCAATGAGTAAAGATTCTTCAATCACCGCACTCATTATTATCCCCACCTATAATGAGCTCAAAAATCTTCCTCCACTCCTTGAACGTTTGTTAGCGATAGATGATTCCTATCATATTCTTATCGTTGATGATGAGTCACCAGACGGCACAGGTCGTTGGGTTCAAGAGCGATCCGAAAAAAATCCTAACATCCATTTATTAAGTCGCACTCAAAAAAATGGACTTGGACGGGCCTATATTGCTGGTTTTCAGTGGGCTCTTAAGCGTGATTACGAAATCATTGTCCAAATGGATGCAGATTTTTCGCATGATCCCAACGATCTTCCCAAACTCATTCATCCTGTTGCAAACAAGCAAGCCTCATTTTCAATTGGTTCCAGGTATATTTACGGAGTCCGTGTCATTAACTGGCCACTACGTCGTCTGATACTGAGCGTTGGAGCTTCCTACTATGTTCATGCCATCACAGGAATGCCCATTCACGATCCTACTGGCGGGTTTAAATGTTGGCATAAAACAACACTAGAAAATATCGCTTTAGAAAAAATAAAATCCAATGGATATGGTTTTCAAATTGAAATGAATCATCGTGCATGGCGCCGTGGCTTTGAGTGTGTAGAGATACCCATTATTTTTACAGATCGTTTTCAAGGAACTTCAAAAATGTCGATGAAAATTGTCTGTGAAGCTTTTTTTATGGTTTGGAAATTGCTACTTCAAAACGCCTGCCGCCGAATTCCAAGAAGAGTCTAATAGGCAATTTTGACATTCAATCTAGAAAAGCCAATGGAATTACTCTTGCGCCGATTACTGAAAATACTCCATGTTCTTTTTATCAAGCTACACGCAAGGGTTGATGCCGCAGAACAATACCTGTTGCTCAAAAGCCAGCCGAACACTCGAGCAAAAGCAACAGTAAAAACACCACAAGGATCACGGATAACCCCTCATGATCTCATCTCTCCTAGAAAAGAAAGCAAAACCCTAGCCCGCATATTTCATACTGATTCGTCGCGAGGCGCCGTGAATCCTGATGTAGACAAGGAAGGTGATGGATTGCGACAACGGCTGTATGTTTCATACTGCCCGAGGAGCAATTCGAAGCTGACGCAGTATCCATTGAGTGTTCGCAAGCCGCAGCAGAATCGGTATGAAATATGCGGACTAAGCCCCCTGCATGCATTTTCCAGAACAGATCGTTATATCGCTCTCTTCTCTATTGGAGTAGCACTCGTCACCTTCTGGTCTACAGTCATGCCGAATGTGGGTTTAGGAGATGATGGAGAAATGGCAATAGCTGCCTTACACTGTGGTGTTCCTCACCCATCTGGATATCCACTTTGGACGATGAGCGCTGGTCTTTTTAGTAAACTCATTCCCTTTGGAAATGCCTCTTGGAAACTCAATCTTTTTTCAGGTCTCTGCGCCTCGCTTGCTGTTGGACTTGTAGCATTATTGTCTCGAAGTAGCTCACGTTGGCTAGGGTTGAATAAAAATGCGGCCTCTTTTCTAGCACTCACAACATCCCTCACCTTCGCATGGTCTGTACCAGTTTGGTCGCAGGCTACAATCGGTAAAGGCACCTATTCTTTACATGTCTTACTCATGCTCATGCTAGCAACACTCTGCTACCTGTGGATTAGAACTCCTTCTTGGCGCAATGCTTTTGTTTGGATTGTCTTTAGTTTTTCTCTTGGCATGAGCAATCACCATATGACCTTAGCGATGGCTGCATTACCTCTGCTAGTCATCTTACTATTGCATCGCCCTCTATTTTGGGAATACACGATTTATAGTCTTCTCATTGGAAGTCTCCTGTATCTCGGATTTGCCTATCTCTCCTCGACACCCGAGGTCATGAAGTCGGCTATACGATTTTTTTATACCACGGCGACTGCTTTTTTGCTCTTACTCTGCTCAAAGAAAAAATTCACAGAATGGAGGCAGGGCTTTCTACTCGTTATTGTGGTGATCTTGGGTCTACTTCCTTATCTCTACATGCCTCTTGCCTCGAGCACCAATCCGCCAATGAACTGGAGTTACACGAGCACCCGTGAAGGTTTTTTTTATGCCATCAATCGTTCTCAATACTGGGGAACCTTAGCTAATCACTTGCAAGGAACTATTGGAAAAGCAATGGGTATTCCACCCGCTCAAAAGCCACAAGAAGGGAGAATACAAACAGAATCTAAGCTCCAATTATTTATCGGTTTTTTTCAACGTTTTTGGATGGTTCTCTTTAAAAACATTTCACCATTACCTCTTCTTCTTATTGCTGCTATGCTATTTTTTTTAGCAAGGCAAGTTCGAGAGCAGCAAATTTGGTTTACGCTCCTTGTTATCGGTTTTCTCTTAGCCGCATTCTTTGAACCAATCATGGCCCCAAGTGGCTACGATAATCCTGTTTGGGATATGCAAAAGCCATGGCAAGGTCTTGGCTACGGATTTCTACTCCTCCTTGCAAGTTATAGTACAAGCGTATTGATAGTAGTACTCAGACTAAAAATTCGCCCCATAACTAGCATTCTCCTTTTTCTTTGTGGAATGGTGACAATTTATACCTTCTTGATCGGCTTGCCGCGCAGTTCTCAAAAGAACCATTGGTTTGGCTGGATGTTTGGTCATGACATGCTAGTAGACCTTCCACCCAATAGCTTTGTCTTTGGCGGAACCGATCCTGGACGCTTTATTCCGACATACATGATTTTTGGAGAAAGTTTTCAAGATCCTCGTTGCAAGCGTGACCCAACATTTGATCGTCGAGATCTCTACATTATAACCCAAAATGCACTAGCTGACGTCTATTACAACCAATATATTCGTTCTCAGTACACTGATGAACGCCCCTCAACATTTCATTGGATCGAACGTTTTTTAGGACGTGATCAGACTTATCCAAAAGAAAATCTCATCCTCCCTCACTCCGAAGAGATCACTGCAATCTACCAGAAGTTAGTACAGCAAGTTCAAGACAACTCGCAATTAGCGAATTTACAAACCAATTCATCTCCTCTTAATACCGCAATTGCAGAATGGATTTTTCTTCGCAATAGAGATCATCATCATTTTTTTGTTGAGGAGAGCTTTCCTATGCCATGGAGCTATCCATACGCTATTCCACATGGACTTTGTTATGAAATTAATCATGATCCTCTGCCACAGTTATCAGGTGATATCGTTGCCAAGGATCGAGAATTCTGGACTCATTACATCAATCGCCTTCGTAATATGAAAGGCTTTGAGCACGATGAAGTGGCTCAACATTCTTTTGCCAAACTTCGTAATACCACAGGAAATATTTATGCTTTTCGTCACATGAGTAGAGATGCTGAGTTTGCCTACAAACAAGCTCTTGATCTTTGGCCCGGCAATTGTGAAACGGTAGAAAATATGATGAATCTCCTCTCGCAACAAGAGCGATTTCAAGAAGCAGACGCTCTTGTCACGTCATCGCTGCTGATTGATCCTAATAGTCCGGCCCTAAAAAAAATGAAAGAGATGACTGAAATTCGATTGAAATCGAGTAAAGAAGCCCCCCTGCTTGAGCAACGTTTTAATGCAGAACCTAAGAACCGACCGCTGTTTATAAAATTGGTTCAAGATTACATCAACATTGGTAATCACACAAAGGTTGATCAGCTTATTAGTAATGTCATTGTAGAATCACCTCAAGATCCTAAATTGCTCCGCGATATGATTAATTTATACGTAATGCAAAAAAATATTCCACAAGCATTAGCCATCGCAGATCTATTAAGTAAGGTACAGCCCGATCAATGGGATGTACTCTTTGCCAAGGCCAAGTATCTACTCATTTTAAAGAAAAAAGATGAGGCAATTTTTAACCTCCAACAGGGCATTAAAATTGGCGGTCAAGTAGCACTTCAACAACTTTTCCACGAACCAATTTTCCAACAACTAACAAATGAACCAGCTTTTCAACAGTTCCTATGCACTCAACAAAAATCATAATCGATTGAAAACCATGCTTTGCACGATTGGTTTCCCTAGCCCGGATATTGCATACTGAATCGTAATGAGGCGCTGCACAAAGCTTTTTAGTACAAGGCGGGTGAAGGATTGTGATGCCGGGCTGTATGCGTCTATATTGACTCGCTTGGCGAAGCTCGACTCGCCCTTACGGACGACTGCCCCTAACCCAACGGTTACGGCAGTCTACCCCAGGCTCTCACGAGCACTGGTGTTGCCCAAGTCACAATTCGAGACCAACGCAGTAATTATGAGCTTTCCACAAGCCGTAATAGATTTAGTGTGAAATATTCGGGATAGAGTAATACGACGATTGTTTTAAAATAGTCTTATATTGTTTTTTTCCAGCCAACTATGACCCTTTTTTTTTCTCATCTTGCACCCTATGCTATAGATTCTTCTCACTCACTTGGAAGAGTTATTCCAGAGCAACAACATTCTTTCCGCAATTGTTTTCAACGAGATCGAGATCGCATTGTTCATAGCACTGCTTTTCGTAGACTGGATGGGAAAACCCAAGTTTTCCTCAATGGGCAGGGTGATTATTATCGAACACGATTAACACATACCATTGAAGTGGCCTCTATTAGCCGTACAATAGCGCGAGCCTTATACCTTAATGAAGATTTGGCCGAGGCAATTGCTCTGGCACATGATTTAGGACACCCCCCCTCAGGACATGAAGGTGAAAAAACTCTTCGCCTGCTCATGCACGATCATGGTGGCTTTGATCATAACGAACAAAGTCTTCGTGTTGTCGAATTTTTAGAAGAAAGTTATCCACAACACCCAGGGCTCAATCTTTCCTATGAAGTACTAGAAGGACTTCGCAAACATCATCATCAATTTCTTTCACCAGAAGGATCTAATTATCCTTCTCCATCTCTGGAAGCTCAATTAGTGGATATGTCAGATGAGATTGCCTATTACAGTCATGATCTTGATGATGGGATGGAAGCTCAATTATTAGATATGGCACAACTTGATGAATTGAGCCTATGGCGCGACGCCAAGCAGAGAGCTCTTGAAGAAATGGCGGGTCGAGCAGGCCAAGAAAATACATTAAAAAACAAAAAATTCATTTTACGTTGTCTTATCAATCATCAGGTTGAAGAGCTCATTACGGCGAGTAGAAATGCCATTGCAGCTCGAGATCTTCAGTCTATTGAAGACGTTAGATTCGACCCAAAACATCTGATTTGTCTTAACGAAACCCACAAAAAGAAAAATGTAGAACTGCGCTCTTTTCTCTTTCAATACTTTTATCGTCATCCAAGCATTGCTGCTGCAAATAAGGATGCCTGTGACAAAATTAAGATCCTTTTTGAGTGCTTTACAAAAAATCCTAAACTCATTGGTCCTCCTTTTCTAGCGCGCATAGAGCAAGATGGAAAACACCGTGTCATTTGTGATTACATTGCTTGTATGACTGACAGATATCTTCATACATCTTATGAGAAGAGTATTACTTCGAGAACTTAGAGTTGAAGAGAGATCACATCATGATTACTTTTTCTTGGAGCACAATAATTGTTGAACCACCCGCTTTTCCCATGAAATCAAATTTTTTTTTCACGACCCTTTTACTGATTATTTTTTGTTGCTCGGAGCCACTTTTAGCCACAAATAATATTCTCTCACTCCAACAAACACTCTCGAGATTTGGTTATTATACTGGTCCTATCGATGGAAATATAGGAAGCGGGACAAGTACTGCTATTAGACGTTTTCAAGTGGCTAATCATCTGCGACCAACTGGGACCTTAACTTCAGAAACAGAGGAGGCACTAGGAATGAACACCTCTCCTCAAAAAAGCAATACTTTATACCCACAACCACAACATCATTATCAACCCCCTATTCTTCCAGATCCTAAAGCACTCGCAGATATATTTATAGGAGGTCCTCTACTAGCAGCCTCTCCAGAAATTCAAATTGCTACCGTTCAAAAAGCTCAAGAGAATTTAAAAACTTTAGGATATTATGTTGGTACAATCAGTGGTGTGCCAGATGCCAACTTGAAAGCAGCATTACTTGCGTATCAAAAAGATAGTAAATTTAAACACTCCGGACGCCTTGATAAAATCACCTTAATGGGTCTTGATCTTCTTCCTGGAGTTTATCAGTCAGGTAATTGAATATGCGGGCTAGCCCCAATGCGTGTAAGGAAATCAAAGGATAGGGATTATTGCTATTTCAAGAGCACCTGAAAGAGAGTTATTTTTTATAAGTCTAG
>Ga0214923_10006995_pt1 | contig 12441 bp, 9 predicted proteins | sample LL1510_MetaG_FD_177993 | JGI IMG/M metagenome (GOLD analysis project Ga0214923, IMG submission 177993) | Freshwater microbial communities from Lake Lanier, Atlanta, Georgia, United States - LL-1510 | ecosystem: Environmental > Aquatic > Freshwater > Lake | place: USA: Georgia | collected 2015-10-15
CTTGAACCTTTCTTTACTTTTTTTCTTGTATTGGTCTTTCGTTTTCTTTTTCTTGTTCCTCCTGTACTTACTGAATTATTATTTTAATTAGGATTTCTATATCTTGATAACGCTGTTATTCTCTTTAATATTCCAGATGCTTCGTCGTCATCGTCGTAATTAGTTATTATAACGTACATTTCATTAATCAAAGAACCCCATAATTTATCATTACTAGTACCACTAAGGTTAGTATCAAAAAATCCTAATTTAAAATTTTGGTTATTCAAACGACAAATCCATGTAAAGATAGTATCTATTACTAATTCTTTGAAATAACTTATTGGTAAAGATATACGTGATTTAGAACCATTATTTACTATATTATTTATATAAAAACTCATTTCTTTTGTTGATTCATCATAATATAATTTACTCGCAGATACTTGAATATTATTTATATTCAATTGTTCAAATATATTTGTAATGCTTTCTTGCGATGAAACTGGAATACCAGGTGGTAAATTTTGTGTATTAACTTTTGTCGATTTTTCTAATAATTTATCATAACAGTCTTTTACTAAACTGATAAATTCTTGTTTATCTTGTTCAAAATTGGAATCATTTAAATAATCTGGAACGAATACTTTTATAACAGTTGCTACATCTCTATACCTTTCATTCGTTATATTATTTACTGTTTTATATCTTTCTGTAATTTTTTTAATTACATCATTTATTTCATCATTATTCATTATTCTTATATAATATTATTATATTTTTATTAAATGTTCTCAACATCTAAAAGCAAATGCGAATAAACCAACGGCAATTACTCCTAATGCTAATCCGCCATGATAATAAAATTGCATTCCTCTATACATTTTCAACCAAGCATGGTTTTGTTCTGGTGTCTTGATATGTTCTAACATCCATTTCGATTTTGGACTCAAAATATAATAAAAATAATTAGTCAAAAATGAAACTGCTACTACTAAACAAACCATCGATGAAACTGACATATATCCTTTTTTTATTTGAACATTATAGAAAATTATCATTAATGCGAGAACAAATCCTAAAACATATCCCATAAAATATATACTTGTTCTCTCTTTTACTATGGAATTATACACTGTTCTCAATTCCGTTGGTAATTGTTTTTCATAATTTTTTATAATACCACTATTCGTCGTACCATTCATCATAAAAATCATTCCTATTAAGAATATCGCTGATATTATACAAGTAATTCTACAAGGCATCCTGAAATCACTATATTCTAATAAAAGAAAAACTATTTTGTAAAGTTCTCGATTATAAGTAATTTTACAAACAATATCGAGAACAATTCGTGAAGGTTCTCAATATATACACTTTTTTATGTTTTATGGAGAACAAAATAAAAAATGTTCTCAATATACTAATATTATAAATGAATCGAATTCCAAAAACAGATGAAAGATATACTATTTTACTAGAAATACCTGAAAAACATTTATTATTCAATTGCGAAAGAGCAAGCGCAACATATACATATGTTCATTTTACAAAGGGTCATTTTGCCCTTTCTATGACAGAATATTATAATCTTATTCGTTATATTATGTATAAAAATGGCTCTCCAATTGACGAAACTAGATTTTTAATCTTTTAATTTACATATTTATAAATAACATCGAGAACATTCATGTAGGGTTCTCAAAATATACAATTTTTCGATGTTTTTGAGAACATTCGCAGAAAGTTCTCAATAATTAAACAATTCTACGTTGATTCTTTATAAATTACATAGTTTTACTTTACAAATATTAGAAAAAAAAAGTCGAGGCAATTTTTCAAAATGGACAAAGAAAACCTTGTCCAATTTTCAAAACCTCGAGAAAGTTTTTGCAAAAAGTGATTTATGACTGACATGCTGTGAAAGTGGAATTTTAGTAAAAAGTGGCAAAGCATAAAAATCGCTGCATAATCCAAAAATGGCTGTCCAACAAAATTACACAACTTTTACACAAGTTTTACACAAGACTGAGAATTTTTTTCATAATAAAATAAAAATAATACAAAGCATTTATGGTATCAATTATAAAAAAATAAAAAATAAAAAATTTTGGACAACCCCCTTTTTACACAAGTTTTACACAAGTTTTACACAAATTAATATATTTACACAAAATATACATAAAAAATATATTTATAGTATATAATATGGAAAAAATAAGAAAGCGAAAATATCATTATGAAATAGATAAGTGGGATTTAAATACAATAAAATTATTAAAATCATTGATATGTCGAGAACATATATTCGGATATTTTAATAATAAAAATGGAGTATATATAAGAGGTTTTATACAATTTCAAAATGCGAAAACATTTTCAAAATTACAAAAAATAGTGAAACAAAAAATATTTTTATTAGAAGGGGAAAATTATGAATATTATAAAACATTAGATAATTATTGGGAGAGTAAAAATGAAGATATTAAAATAGAAACTTCATTGATAAAACAGAATGAAAATTTGACAGAGCAAACAAAAGAAATATGTAATTATTTAATGAAACAAAATCAACAATTATTAGAAGAAAATAAACAATTAAAAGAAAATGTAACATCGAGAACAATAACAAATAATATTGAGAAAATCGAGAATAATATAGAGAACAAAACATTCAATATAAATTTATTTTTGAATGAGGAATGTAAAAACGCTATTACATTAGTAGATTTTATAAATTCATTGAAAATAGAGGATTCAGATTTATTTTGTGCGAAGGAACAAGGATTAGTAGAAGCAATTACAAAGATTTTCGAGCGAGGTTTAAAAAATTGTGATATAAATTCAAGACCATTACATTGTACGGATACAAAAAGAGAAACCCTCCATATAAAAGAACAAAATGGTTGGGTAAGAGAATATGGAAATGATTCCAATAGAATGAAGAAGGCAATAAATCATATTTCAAGTAAAAAGATTCATAAATTATCACAATATATTCGAGAACATCCAGAATTCAATGATGTAAAATCACCAAAATATGAAGAATGTCTTAAAATGATGAGGGGTGTTACAGGAGCAGATGAAGATGCCGAAAAAACAGAGAAGCGAGTTTTAAAAAACATAGCAAAATCGGTTTATATACATGCTCAACAAATATAGCAATAAATATAGATAAAATATTTCATTTTTTCATACAATGAAATATTTCCACGAGTTTTATTTACGATTTTTGCGTGTATTGCGAAGACGTAATTTAAAAGATTTATTGTTCTCGATAGCTCTTAAAAGCCGCATTTGTTTAATAGCATTTTCTTTAGAAGTACATTTAGCAAAAACACGTTTAGAATTACGATTATAGACACGGTAACAATTTCGTCCACGTACTTTACGAGTTTTATAAGGCATATATAAAATACTAAATATTATTTTATCAGAAATTACATTAGTTTGGAAATGTAAATACTACCGTCATATTCTACTGCGGTTTGATATTGAGCATTGGAAGAAATAGCAAGAGCCTGCCAATTTCGATTTATAATATTTGTAGATGGTGACATAGTCCATGTAACACCATAATCAATGGAAAAATAAATAGTACCGAATTTCTCAATAGCTGTTTGATATTTACCAGTAGCAGACATACGGACACACTGCCATTCATTATCCAACATAATAGGATTATCTATATAATTCCATGTATTACCATAATCACTAGATGTATAAACATCTCCACCAGAATCAAGTGCTGTTTGATATTGACCATTAGACGACATTGCTACAGAAATCCAGTTACGGTCTTCAAATTGGTCCATAATAGGTTGAAACCAAGTAACTCCGTAATCATGAGATAGATAAATAGTTTCAGAAACAATAGTTTGATATTGACCATTATATGACATAGCTAATCCAGCGGTAGGAAATGCTTCAATAGAGTTATATAAATCACTAGTATTATCTTGAAGACTATTCCATGTCAAACCATAATTATTGGAGGTATAAACAGTATCACCACAAGAAACAATGGTTTGGTATTGTCCATTCAATGAAATACAAACATAAATATTAGAATTACCAAAACTATAAACTTGAGTCCAAGAATTACCATAGTTATTTGAAATATAAATACTAGAACCATTACTCGATGTTATATATTGCCCAGATGATGACATAGCAACACTATTACTAACCGCATTTCCAATATTATATTTAACGGTCCATGTAATACCAAAATCATTTGAAATATAAATATCACCATATTCTTCAATAGCACATTGAAAACGTCCATCAGAAGACATAGAAATAGCTAACCATTTAATAGTAGAATCAAATGTTTTATACCAATTTTTACTAAAATTATCGAAATTAAATAAATCAGTATTTGAAAGAATCAATAAAATAGGTACAGAATAACTTTGAGTAATATTCGTAATACTAGAAGTAGTGACTTTTTGTACATTTGTAATAGGGTCATAATAATTTAAACTAGTATCCACCATTTGTAAATTCAATGGACCTGTATTATTTATATTAACGTAAGGTTCTGCTTCAATATTTAATTTTAGTGTTATATTCATACCATTTGGAATAAATATCAAATCGCCTTCTAAAAACCCTTCAGTGATATCAAAATTTTGGTCATATGGTCGATTATTAAAAACATTCGTTGATGTAATATACCGTAAATGTTTATTCAAATCATTTATAGAAAAATATCCGGATAAATCTGTAATATAGGAACCAACCATATCAAATGTATTTCCATTGATAATATTTATGAAAGCACTGGCATCAAAAACTCCTCTATTAACATTAAAATTAAAATCACCAGCAAAAAAAGTGGAAAATCCAAAAGGGTCACCAAAATATTGTTTCACTGTATAATTAAAATCACTATATAATGACGATAATTTACCCATTGAAATAACACTTTCGGGATTTAAAGCACCTATAAATTCGTCAGTAGAAACTGTTAAAGAATCAACATTAAGAGTATCGTTACTGGCATCATAAAATAATTGAATAACTTTATCGTTATTATCATCTTTAATAACACCGATTTTATCATTTAATATACGAACACTAAATCTTAATTGTAGAGCATCGGAAACATTATATTGAGTAATAGGCGTTGTAGTATTTAAATTAATTTGAGGAAATCCACGCTCAATAGAAAATCCACCTGAAGCATCATATACATAACAATCACCTGAATATACTCCATTATTTTCTATATTTGGTGTTAAATAATAAGACATAAATATTATATATAATATTACATATATACAATATTCCAATAATGAACAATATAAATATTATGATATAGATAAATTATCTAATTTTATAACCAATGGTGCGGTTAAAACACGTTGAATACTGGTTAAAGATGCTGTAGTGGCTACCGTATAATATGAATTATTATATAATGTACTATTACTACTAACTTGATTTGAATTATTATTATTCAAAGGATTATAATTCTCAGAATCAATACCTAATTTTATGGTTATGGTAGTACCTTGAGGTATGTATATCAAATCACCTGCCATAAAACCATCAGCAACACCATAATTAGAACGGTCGTTTTGGTCTGAAGCTGTAGTACCATTACTAGGGTCACGATTTGCGAATATATTACCATCGACAGCATAAGATATCATATTATTAACATTATATAATGTTATAGAACCAGTTAAATTATTAACATAAGCTCCACTAGAATCCACACTTTTACCATTAATTATATTTATAAAAGCACTTGCGTCAAATACACCGTTATTATAATCATATTGACTTACAGAAGCAAACAATGAGGCAAACCCACCCGCATACCCAAAATAAGTATTAACATATTGATTAAAATCACTATATAACGTGGAATATGTACCAAGTGAAATTACTTGTTCTTTGGTCATTCCTGATACAAATTCGTTAGCATTCAATGTAATAGTATCATTAGGAAACCGATTTATAACATAATTATAAGAACTATCTATAATATTAATATTACTTGCGTCCTTCATTAAACCAAGTTTTTTATTAAATGTACGAACATCGTATTTCACTTGTAAAGCATTTGTAATATCATATCTAACAACAGGTGTTTGTGGTGCTAATTTGATTGTTGGTAATCCTTGCTCAATAGTATAACCACCTTGAGCATACATCGCATAAAAAGAGCCATTATACGACCCTGAAATGGGTGGATTATTAATAGATAAATCTGTAGGCATTATTATTATAATATAATAACAAAATAATTTCATTATAAATCATAAAGCATTTTTAAGTTCAAACAAAAAGAAAAATTCGAATTATTCATTGGTAATATACGGCCCTTTTCATCAAATAGACGAATACGTAGTCGTTGAATATCTACTGGACCAAAATATCTTCTAGGTTCTGTAACAATATTAAAATCACTTTCCATAATTAAACTAAAGTAAGAACCTTTTACAGATATTCTTGCTAATATATCTGGACTCATAATTGATTTTTTGAAAACATTTACAAAGTGATTATTAGAACTATTATTAAAATCATCTATTGCTAAGTAAATATATCGAATATTACAAGGTTCTATTACAGTATCGGCTATATATGTTTTTGAACCTCTATATTTTGATTTTATAAATCCTAAATTCCAACCGATTTTATTGGATATATCTATTGAATCTTTAATACCATTTATATCCAAAGTAAAATCCATTGTTATTGTATTAATATAATTTGAACGACTACCATCTGGTGCGATAGTAACCTTTCCTGTTCCTGAACCAGTGGTAGTAACACCAAGTGATAACTGAACATATGAAAAAATATCATTGGGAAATTTAATTGTGGTATCTGGATTCTTTGGACATAATGAAGTATTTATCGATTCTATTAAATCTAAAGCATTATAATTACCATCAGGAATTATTATAATTTTTTCGGATTCTAAGATTAACCCAGATGTATCAAATGAATTATAATTCACTTTCAAATAAAAGAAATTATTACCATAATAAGAGGAAATACCATAAAAAGAAACTGGAAATTCTAGAGCAGATAGTTGCATGGAAACTACCTTACTAAATTTAATAGGCATTTGTATTATAAAATCGGAACTTTGTGTAGTATATAAATTATCACGAAATCGACTATCAATATTAACACATTTTGTAATTATACGTGTATTCAATTGATTTAATGTACCAGGAAAAAAATCACTATTATTAGCATAAATAAATTGAGTTTCGGGTCTATTAATTAATTCATCTGTTCTTGGAATCGCCTCTTTTGAGATGGGAGTATCTAGTGTATCTAATTTATAATTTTTAGGAATAGTAGTAGGTTGGTCTTTTGAATTATTACATTTAACATATGTTAGCCATTGTTTTGCTAATGTCAAAAATTCGATTAAATCACGTTTGAAACGTTTATTAATATGGCCACTACCTAATAATTGTTCTCTAATTTGATATTCTTTCTCTTCAATATCAGCCGCTGTATATTTAGAATTAGGTTTTAATCTAAAAAAATTTTCTATATCTTTAATACTATAATTATTTATATCTAAATCTAGGTTCTCCATATCATATTAAATAATGACATTATTTTATATATTTATATAACGAACACAAATACAGAATCATTATTTTTTTATATTTATAATAATTATTATAAATATAAATATTGTTTTTCTTTTATAATACTCTATTATACTGTTAATATATATACATGTCGTCGAGTGATTATACGGCGCTAAGAAAATTTAAACAAATACAAGGAACATGTAAAACAGACGAATTTGGTGACCCTTTATCACCAAGTTGGTTTGACGTTCCACTCGGCAAAACATGTAATTGTTTGGATTTATTAGGAACAGGGCCAACTGGACCACGTGGAAATACAGGATATACAGGGCAAACTGGGCCACAAGGGCCAGCGGGCCCATCAAACGGTGGTGTATTTGCTATTTTTGCTGAGGCAAATGGTTTTGATACAAATCATAATGGATTTTCATTTTCTTTTGGTACAGGTGCTAGTTCTACAAGTAATAATAACGGTTCACAATATGGATTACAAATAGGTAATAATTGTACATTGAATTATATAGGAGCTAAGTCAGCGTATGCTCCTAGTGTAAATGGAAGCATTGAGATATATAAAAATAACATAGCAACTGGAATAATATTATCAAATATAGGATTAACAGGTTCATTGACAAATGTCGATCTAGATTTTGTAGTAGGTGACTATATTAATATAAAATGTTTATCAGGTTCTGGAGGAACAGCATTAAGTATAGCATTATGGTTTATAACAGATGGTGTAGTAGGACCACAAGGTGATATTGGTCCTACGGGGCCCACTGGTCGTACCGGACCAACTGGTCAAACTGGACCAACTGGCCAAACAGGACCTACTGGTCAAACCGGACCAACTGGCCAAACAGGACCTACTGGTCAAACCGGACCAACTGGCCAAACAGGACCTACTGGTCAAACCGGACAAACTGGGCCAACTGGTCAGACAGGTACAACTGGTGCTACTGGTGCTACTGGTTCTACAGGCCAAACAGGTCCGACTGGTCAAACCGGACATACTGGTGAAACTGGACCTACTGGTCAAACCGGTGCTACTGGTCAAACTGGTCCAACTGGTCAAACAGGCCCTACCGGACAGACAGGTCCTAGTGGCCAAACAGGTCCTACTGGTCAAACCGGGGATACAGGTCCTACTGGAGCGATGGGTCCTACTGGAAGAAGTCTGCCCATTACTCAAAATAATGGAATGACAGGTAATATATTATTTATTGACCCTACAAACTTGGATGTCGCATATTATTCGAATGTTATTGAAATTGACCCTACTAATTCGACGGTCTATATAAATGGTAATTTAAATCCACAAACTAGTAATTCGACTATAGGAACACCCGATAATCCTTGGAAATCCTTATATGTCAGTAATAATACAATATATTTTATGGATAATTCGAATAATAATTCTGCTGCTTTATCGTTTAATTCAACTACAAATTCTTTGTTTGTAACATCAAAAGATGGTAACATAAGTGAAATTAATGTAACAGGACCAACTGGAAAAACAGGAACTACTGGGCAAACGGGACAGACCGGTCCTACTGGTCAAACTGGTTATACAGGTCAAACAGGCGAAACAGGTCCTACTGGTCAAACAGGGTCTACTGGTTATACAGGTCAAACAGGCGAAACAGGTCCTACTGGTCAAACAGGATCTACTGGTTATACAGGTAAAACAGGCGAAACAGGTCCTACTGGTCAAACAGGTCCTACTGGACAGACCGGTCCTACTGGTCAAACAGGTCCTACAGGTCAAACAGGGCCTACAGGTCAAACCGGTCAAACCGGTCAAACTGGCCAAACAGGTCCTACTGGACAGACCGGTCCTACTGGTCAAACAGGTCATACAGGTGAAACAGGGCCTACAGGTCAAACAGGTCCTACTGGTCCGATTGGAACAGGTCCTACTGGTTCTACTGGTTCTAGTGGCGCTACTGGTGCGACAGGACCTACTGGACCTATTGGAACGGGTCCTACTGGCCAAACTGGTGCTATTGGACCTATCGGACCCGCCGGACCAACTGGACAAAAAGGAGATATTGGACCTATAGGAATACAAGGAGATATAGGTCCTACTGGTAGAACAGGTCCTACTGGTCAAACAGGACAGACAGGACAAACAGGTCCTACTGGTAGAACAGGACCTACAGGACCAATTGGCACAGGTCCTACTGGTGTTACAGGTCCTAGTGGTGCTACAGGTCCAACAGGTCCAATAGGAACAGGACCTACTGGTGTTACGGGTCCAACAGGTGCTAGTGGTGCCACAGGTCCAACCGGTCCAATTGGTACAGGTCCTACTGGTGTTACCGGTGCTAGTGGTGCTACAGGTCCAACCGGTCCAATTGGTACAGGTCCTACTGGTGTTACTGGACCTACCGGACAGACAGGGCCTACAGGTCAAACCGGGGCTACAGGTCAAACAGGACCTACCGGTCAAATTGGACCAACTGGTCAAATTGGTATGACAGGTCAAACGGGTCAAACGGGTCAAACCGGGCAAACCGGTCAAACTGGTCAAACAGGCCCTGCTGGGCCAACCGGTCAAATTGGACCGATAGGTCAAATGGGTCCTACAGGTCAAATGGGAATGACTGGTTCTGTAGGGCAAACTGGTTCTACTGGCCAAACAGGTCCTACTGGCCAAACAGGTCCTACTGGTCAAACTGGCCCTACCGGCCAAACAGGCCCTACCGGTCAAACAGGTCCTACTGGCCCTACCGGTCAAACTGGCCAAACGGGACCTACTGGACAGACGGGACCTACCGGTCAAACGGGACCTACCGGACAGACCGGTCCTACCGGACAAACAGGTCCTACTGGTCAAACTGGCCCTACCGGTCAAACTGGCCCTACCGGTCAAACAGGTCCTACTGGCCCTACCGGTCAAACTGGCCAAACGGGACCTACTGGACAGACGGGACCTACCGGTCAAACGGGACCAACTGGCCAAACCGGACCTACCGGACAAACAGGTCAAACAGGTCAAACAGGAACAACAGGTGAAACAGGACCAACAGGACAAACCGGACGTACAGGACCAACAGGCCCAACTGGACCTACCGGTCAAACTGGAACAACGGGACCTACTGGACGTACAGGACCAACAGGTCAAACTGGACCTACCGGTCAAACAGGACCAACAGGACCAATAGGAACCGGACCCACCGGACTTACAGGCCCTACGGGTCAAACAGGACCAACAGGACCACTAGGAACCGGACCCACCGGTCAAACAGGCCCTACAGGGCAAACAGGTCCAATTGGTCCTACTGGTGAAAAGGGCGTTCAAGGTGATATAGGTATGACTGGTGCCGTTGGTCCAACAGGAAGAACTGGTCCAACAGGACAGGTTGGTGCGACAGGACCAAAGAGTACTGTTATGGGTCCAACAGGTCCAATTGGTATTCAAGGTAGATTTTTAACAAATATTTATAGCATTTCAGGGACAGCTGTATTTAATAGTCCAACATCATATTCGATGGGAGGTTCTGATATATTAAGAACAACAGAAAGTTACGATTTAAATATAAATGGGCTGAATATTCAATTATCAGGAATACCTTTTGTAGCTAGTTCAACAGATACTATAGATATTGGATTAGCAAGACAATCAGGAAGTAATATAATTTATGATATTAATATTCGATTAACTAATAATAAAATAAAATTATATGTTTATAATCAAATTCCTAATAATTATTCTGATATTACTTATGTTGAAAGTGATAATTTAACAATATATTGTGATGGAGTGTCAGCATATTTAATTAAAAATGGAGTTGCTATATATAATATTTCATTTCCTCTTTCATCTGGTTCATATCCAACATATTTCCTTTATCAAGTAGCAAACACATTTAGTTCTTTAAAATTTAATTTCCCCAGTGTATTATTTTATCCTTCATCGCGTGTTGGATATACTGGTGCGACTGGTGCGACTGGTAATACTGGTCCTACAGGTTGGGTAGGTGGTATTACATATAATATAACTGATATAAATGGAGTTTATAGAAGCAACGATTCGAATACCGATAATCCAACAATTTTATTATTGAGAGGATTTACATATTATTTCTTAGTAAATGCTCCAAACAATCCATTAGTTATTACAGATTCTAGTAGTGACCCTGTTAGTCCATATTCAGCTGCTTATTTAAATGGAACACCAAAAATAATGTTTCAAGTGCCATTGAATGCCCCAGATGTATTATACTATAGAACAAATAGATTAAATAGTAATATGTGGGGTAAATTTTTAATAAGTAATTTGGGTCCTACTGGACAGACAGGACAGACAGGACAGACTGGTCCAACTGGTTGGGTAGGTGGTGTTACATATAATATTGTTGATAATGGAACTAATTACTATAGTAATAATTCGAGTCAAGCAAATCCAACATTCTTGTTGTTAAGGGGTTTTACATATTATTTCAAAGTAAATGCTCCAAGTAATCCGTTTTTGATAACAACTGCTAGTAATGATAATTTAACAGCATATCCATCTGCTTATTTGAATGGTACTCCTCAAATAACATTTCAAGTTCCTTTGAATGCTCCAGATGTTTTGTATTACAAAAGTATTAATACCTCTAATAATTATTGGGGAAAAATATTAATAAGTGATTTGGGTCCTACAGGTAATACAGGTCCTACAGGTAATACAGGTCCTACTGGTAATACTGGACCAACTGGAAATACAGGTAATACTGGTAGAACAGGGCCTACAGGTAATACTGGTAATACAGGTCCAACTGGTAATACTGGTAATACTGGTCAAACAGGTCCTACAGGTAATACAGGTAATACTGGAAATACAGGTAATACAGGTAATACTGGACCTACAGGAAATACAGGAAATACCGGTCCAACT
>Ga0214923_10006996_pt1 | contig 12437 bp, 15 predicted proteins | sample LL1510_MetaG_FD_177993 | JGI IMG/M metagenome (GOLD analysis project Ga0214923, IMG submission 177993) | Freshwater microbial communities from Lake Lanier, Atlanta, Georgia, United States - LL-1510 | ecosystem: Environmental > Aquatic > Freshwater > Lake | place: USA: Georgia | collected...
ATGCAGGTTTGGATACCAACGGCTTTTAAGGAAATAAAAATTAACGAATAAACATGTGCGAGAAAACAGTACAAATGAGCACCTAGGGGTAAGAGTAAATTACAACTCATGAATCTCTCACATTGTGTAGTCAATTTAATTGGGCTATTTTAGGTCGAAAAAATGTGAATCCAATTATTGAGAGTATAAAACTAAAAATCAAACTATATAGAAGGTATCCTAAAAAATCTTTTGTGTTGATTTAGATATAAATCCATTCTTCTGAGCAGGAGTAATAATATGTTAGACATGAATGCTACTTTTTTAGATAAATCCTTTCTGCGTTTTGGCCCATAATAGCCGCCTGTTCTGAAGGAGAAAGTTGGGAAATTAAACTACGAACTGTCGTTACCCACCTACTGTAGTCGCTTCGCAATAAACATACCGGCCAATCAGAACAAAAAAGTAGTCGGTGTGCACCAAACGCAGCCAATACCGTATCAAAATATGGTTGAAGTGTTTCAATATTCCAGTCTGAATCTTTCACTTCTGTTACTAATCCCGAAAGCTTACAAGACACTTGTTCTCTTTTCGCTAGTTCCTGTATATTTTTGGCCCAGTTTATATCGAATGCTGCTTGCTGAATATTGGGTTTTCCAATATGGTCCAAAACAATTGATAGTTCAGGATGCATATCTACAAACTGAATGCTTTGAGGAAGGTGTCGCTCAAAAATCAGCAAATCATATTTCAAGGAATAGCGCTTGAGTAATCGAATGCCGGCATTAAAATCGGAACGAAGCATAAAATTATCGTCGCGCTCATCCTGAATAATATGCCGAAACCCAACAAGTGAAGGATTATTCGAATATCGTTCAATATGCGCTTCTACCTCAATATCACAGAATGGCACCCACCCAACTATGCCCTTTATAAAACTATTTTCAGATGCGAGCGATAATAAAAAGTCTGTTTCACGCATTTGCTGCATTGCCTGCACTGCAATACAACCGGAAATCTCTTGAGATTGCAGCAGTGATGCCAGTTGTTCAGGAAGAAAATCTCTCCGAATCGCTTGATGTGCTTCTGTCATCCAGGGATAGTCTTCCTGTTGATATTTCCAAAAATGTTGGTGGCTATCAATTCGCATTTTTATTATTGAATTAATCCGAAACAATTTGAATTTTCATTCGCTCATGCTGAGTAAGTGCATAATTAAGTGCCTGGGGAATTTCATCAAATGAATATGTGTTGGTTATCATTCCGTCTAATTGAATAATGCCGGCTGCCACCATTCGAATCGCATCCTCAAAAACATTAGCAAACCGAAACGAGCCTAATACCTGCAATTGTTTACTCATAATTGCATTCCCATTAATAGCAAAAGTTTCGGGCAGCGTTCCTACCAACACAAGGGTTCCACCTTTTTTTAGTGCTTGAATGCCATTATTTAAGGCAGCAGGATTTCCAGATGCTTCCAAAACAATATCCATTTGATCCAATTGCTGTAAAGCCCCGTTTTCCAATGGATTGATTGCCCAATTGGCTCCGCTCGTTATGGCAAACGCTCTCGCGTATTCGCTTACATCACTTAGCGTAATCGTGTATGCCCCCATAGCTTTCACCACACGCAAAATCAGTTGACCAATGGGTCCGCCGCCTGTTATTAGCACTTTTTTTCCCGCTATAGGCCCAGCCCTTCGCACAGCATGCATCGCAACGGATAGTGGTTCAAGTAAAGACGCCTGTGAAAGAGAAATCCCTTGCGGTAAAACAAAGCAATTGCTTGCAGGTGCAACTACATACGAGGCCATTGATCCGTCCTGATGTGGATCACAACTTGCCGAACCAAAGAATCGCATGTTTTTACAAAGATTATATTGACCCTCCCTGCAAAAGCTACAAGCACCACAGGGCATAGAAGGATCGATTGCTACCGCATCGCCTACTGATAACGAGGTAACTCCCTCTCCAACAAAGTGTACTATGCCCGAAAATTCGTGTCCGAGGGCAAACGGATATTTCGGTTTGAAACTACCACAAAAGCCATCCCGGAAATAATGAATATCCGATCCGCAAATACCAGTATACTTTGTTTGCACAATCACCTGTCCTTCATCACAAACTGGCATGGTTCGCTGTGCGAGGCGTATATCCTGTGGCCCGTGTAATAAGAATGATTTCATCCTTCAAAGTAACCCTTTTTTGAATTCGAAATCACAATCTCTATTATCATTTATTCAAAGTTTATACATAATAATGTAGTTTCCAGATAACAACAATCGACAAAGAAAATTATCCTACTCAGGAAAAAAAATTACCCTGATTAAATTAAAATAATTTTACAATAAGGAATTTGAGGCATTGAATTAATCAATTTATTAAAGATTAAATATTATTTTTATGTTTAACTAAAGGGTTTACTGAAACTTGAAGTATTAGATATTTTTTTAGATATTCATATCTATACTATTGCTGAATTGCTGAATATTTTTTTGCAATAGCTGCAAAATATTTATTAATTACCCGATTTACTTTATTCTAGTCACCGCATAATTGTGTTGATATTCACTTTGTCCATGTGAATTGCAATAACTAGGCTTCATTCAATTCTTTTTTAATTTCATTTATTAATTCTATTGTTCTTACTTTGAGGCGTTTTAATAAAACATAATCATATTTTTCAGATGTCATAACCCACACAACCCAAGAACTATAATCATTTAAATCTTTTGCGTCATAACTAAGCAATAAAGTATTATAATCTATAGGCTTAATATAATATCGATAATCATTGTTATTATGAATATCTAACATTTCGTTTTCTATGGTTGCTTTAAAAAGCTTATTGCTGGCAGCCCTCATTTGTAATGAGCTAAAGTCCTGCATATTTTGAATTTGATATATTTTCTCCTTATCAGAGATATATGAATTAATATGTTGTACCAATAAATCATTTTTTAGAATACTAAAACCGCCTGCATTTTGTAGTTGTTTTAAAGTACCTTCAGTACCATAAAAAGGCTCACGGATAGACAAAATGCGCGAATAATAATAAAGTTCTTTTCCGTAAACCTTAACTTTGGGGCTATTCAATAAAGTAATTAATGAATCTGCCTGACGCTCTTTAATATTCTTAAAAGCCAAGCAAGCATTTATTTTCATAGTGTCTTGTTGCAAATCAACTATTAATTGGTGAAGGTATTTTTCACCTTTCTCAACTTGTACAAAATGCTCTCTAATATTTTCAGCAAAAAACCCGAGTGTTACTGCAAAGAAAAGCATGAGAAATTCTAGAATATACTCCTTCCAGTTTTTTTTATGAAAAAGATGATGTGGATGATGAACTTCCATTTTCACATATTATTTAATATTATGCAACATTAGGGCTAATTTTCTATTTTCTTCTTGTATCGTTATAAGCAAATAATTATATACAAGAAATCGCTGATAAAAAGCTTCAACATAAAATAATGTTTTAGGATTTTCAATTAAGTTTTTTGAAAAGGGATGATTCAAAATAAATTTTTTATTATCTCTAACTGACCGATATGGTTCAGAAAGTTGGGAATTAGATTTAAATGACCTTGCCAAATTTGTGTTACTCCCTATAATGCTATCCAATTCTCTGTTTGCCGGGGGCAATATCACTTGAAACTGTTCCGTATAAAAATTTTTACCGTCCTGGTCATATAACACATTATTGTCAATCAGTTTTTTAAAAATAACCTCATAATAAAAAGAAAGACCCTTTCGAAATTCTTTATCAGCAACATAGCCTAACATGCCACTCGATTGCATATTTTTAAAAGTAGAATTATCCATAAAAAGTGTTTGATATGAAGGCAACCGCTGAATTTTCAACATCCCGGATTTTACGCTATCCGTCCCTATCTTCTTGTCTTGAAATAGATATAATAAATCAAGTAATGATAATATTCCTTCTCTTTCCTGAACGTTGTCTTCTAGTAGTCTTTGCAGAGAGATAGAATCCTGTCTTAAATTTTCGGACAATGCTTGGTAGTTTTCCTCCATCTTATGTTGAATTATCTGATGCTCGCGATAATTTTCAGCAAAAAATCCAAGGGTTACTGCAATAAACAACATTAGAAATTCTAAGAAATATTCGCTCCACTTCTTTAGATAACCTGGATGGTGAGAATGATGTACCTCCATAAATAATTTATTCTTTGTTTTTATAATAATCTAAAAGTTCTTTTCCGGCTTTCCTGGTCATGAATAAAAAATTCATAGTGGAATAAATCAAATTAGTTCTTCGGTATATTACAGGAACCATGTCTTTTTTCATTTGATTGATTTTATCGCTAGATAAAATATACTGTTTATCCTTTATCAAATCTCTGGTTGAAACATACATTTTTAAGTCGATGGAATCAGTTAAAAATCGATCTCCATAATTAAAAAGACCCTTAGTATGTTTATTTGCGGAGATTTCAATAGGGATATATTTATTTAATGTATTTTGATATTCATGTGAAGTATAATCATATTCCATGGTTACACTTCTAAACTCAGTAGCTTTACTAATGTTACTGTATTCAATGATTTTACGGAGCAAAATTGTATCTTTTATATACCTCAATGATCCCGAACTTTTCATTTGTTCATATGTATCGTTATTACTGAGATATCGGTAACTATGCTGAGGCATTTCATAAACAACAGCTAAGTCAACATTTTGATTGGTTTGAATAATATATAAAGCAACCGAATCGCACTTATTCATCAATTTTTTATTACTGCTAATTAAAGAATCAACAAATTTCATGTTAAGCTCCACATCCTTCATAAAACTTGCTAACAACTCGTGTGAGCGTTCTTTTTCAACATAATGCTCCCGTATATTTTCGGCAAGAAACCCCAATGAGACTGCCAAAAACAACATAAAAAACTCAAGAAAATATTCTTTTAGTTTTTTTGCATGCTTTTGGTGATGTGCATGATGTACTTCCATAATTATTTATACTTGTGTTCTATAAAATCAATTGACTTTTTTGCATAACATATCATCGAATCCATATCGCTTTTATAAGTATCCATTAATGCCTTCGTATTGGAAATAGTGTACTTGGTTTGTCTAATTGCTGCTGGACTTAGGGGCGTAATACCGATCTTACTTTTCAGAGTAGGAAATGGAAATCGCCATTGAATATCAAAGATATCAGGGTCTGTTATTATTGGAAGAATTTCATACATATATTTCTGGGCGTGATTTAAGTAGATCTTATCTAAATCTCTGTAATCATTTAGCCAAAAACTATATTTATGTAAATAATCAGCCAACAATGAGTTTTCTGGATCCGATAAATACCCCTTGGATTCTGCCTCTAATCTGCTTTTGTCGTTGGAAGGAAAAGTAAAGAAAACCGTAAAATTAGCAACTACTCTGTAGAAATCCCTTTGGTCAATAGACGCGGGATTGGAAGTAATCAGAGTTCGAAAACTGTCGCATAATTTTACTTTTTCGGACTGAAAATTTTTTAGTGTCTTCAGCTGTTCAAGATCAATTTTTAAATCTTTGGCAACTGTTTCAATCAACTCTTTTGCCTTTTGTTTCTCCGACATTTTTTCTCTAATGTTTTCAGCAAAAAACCCCAGTGTAACTGCAAAAAATAACATTAAGAACTCTAAAAGGTATTCTTTCCAATTTTTCTTATGAGTAGGGTGATGAGGAGGGTGTACTTCCATAACTATTCAATTTTGTATTCCTTCTTTATTAACTGAGATAGGTTGGCAGTCATTGTAATCACTTTTTCATAAAAATCTTTATCTAGTTTTGTCATATAATATTGTCGCGTTAACAGATTTAGATACTCATTAAGGTGCTCCCGATGAATATGTATGATACCGGTAGGAGGGGTGCTGTTTTCGTTGGATATGGAGTCGTTGTTTATATAGTATCCAATTATGTCGTTGGCATCTATAATCTTTTCGTTTAGTGTGCCATTGTCCTTTTGCATGGTTATATAGTTATCGTGCCAATATTCTGCCCTAGACCATCGCCAGTCATAATAAGCAATTGAATCCGCTACTTTTTTATTACGAATCAATCTCAGGCCTCCAGAATTTTTTAATTGATTAATGGTTGTAGAATTTCGAACGTAGGATCGATCATAGGCAGTGCGCTTCATTTTCTTTACAATAATTGCAGGAACTTCGGTTACCCCTTTGTGTTCTTTAAAATATCTAAAAAGCGTATCGATTGCCTGCAATCTTGCAACTTTTCTTGGAATACCCTCTTTTAGATTTGTCAGATCGCTTTCGAGATCTGCAACGAAAGATTCCATATATTGTTTCTCTCTTTCTTTTTCAATAGAATGCTCCCTAACATTTTCAGCAACAAATCCGAGTGTAACGGCACAAAATAGCATCAAAAATTCCAAAAGGTATTCGGTCCATTTTTTCTTGTGGGTCGGGTGGTGGGGATGATGCACTTCCATATTAGATTCCGATTTTATAGTGATTGATTAAAACAGCATTTAAATCATTGGCCTCCTTTAATAATTTATTTAATCTATTTAAAATACCAATATTGTTATTATGAACATATAAAGCTTTGTTTAAAAACTGATTAATTTCAGCAGAATTGCTTGAAATCAACGCAGGGTTTCCCAATGGTCGGCTAAATCGGTCCTCCAGAGATTCGGCCGAAGGGTTGGTAGCCATAACCCTAAAAATTCTCCCGTCAAATATTTCAGCCATTTTCTCTCTATAATTCATTAGCAAGTTTTCTGTTAAAGATTGCAATTCATCCATTTCGTCCACGCTAATTTCATACCCCTGAATTTTTTTTATAATACTAATGTTTTCAACCATTCGTAGTCCACCCGCATTCTTTAATTGTAAAAAACCATTTTTTGAATGGTGAAAAAATTCTCTTACCGAATTTAAGCGTGCCAGATAATATAAATCATTCGTTTTAGTGAAATTTTGTAAAGCCAGCAAGTTCAATAACGTATCCTCTCGTTTTAACCGCTGTTCATAGGCATGCTTTAGTTTATTAAGTGCCCTTATATCATTCAATAAATCTTCATGAACGATTGCGATAAATTTCTCCTCTCGTGATTTTTCTACATAATGTTCCCGAATATTTTCAGCAAAAAATCCCAGTGTTACTGCAACAAACAACATTAAAAATTCCAAGAAATATTCTTTCCATTTTTTCTTGTGCCCTAGATGATGTGGGTGATGAACTTCCATATTTAATGTAGTTTATATTCTTTTTTAATTAACGTAATTAAATTCTTTGTCATTATAAGTGCAAAATTATAACTACGCATATCCTGAGCGGTTACCGTTTGTTGCCTTGCCAAAATATTTAAATATTGGCTTAATGGAGTTGCATCAAATCGAACTTCGGTCGAATTTGGAATGTTATTTTGATTATCAAAGCCCTTATTATTTAAGATATATGCATCAATAGCATCGTATGCGTTCAGCATTTGTTCTTCCAAAGTGTAGATATCGTGTTGGCTAATATAATATCGTTCGTAAGCTGCCTCGATTCTTGTCCATCGCATGTCATACAATGCAATTGAATCTGCTACCAACCGATTTCGAACCAATCTAAATCCGCCAGCATTCTTTAGTTGAGATATCGTTGCCACATTTCTATATGCTAAAAAATTCCAGTTTGCTCTTTTTATATGACTTTGCACAGATACGGGTAATGACTTTGCATTAGGATGAAATTTAAAATACACAAATACTGAATCAATTGCTGCAATCCGGTCTTCTAGTGCAGGTATTGCTTTTTGTAAGTTAATTAAGTCCTTTTCTAGGTCCAGTACAAAAGATTCCATATACTGATGTTCCCTTTCTTTCTCAACATAATTTTCCCTAAGATTTTCGGCGAGAAATCCCAATGTAACAGCTAAAAATAACATGAAAAATTCTAAAAAGTATTCCTTTATTTTTTTTTCATGCGCTTTATGATGGGAGTGATGTACTTCCATAATTAATGTTCTTGCTTTTCAATATATGCTAATAGCTCTTCGCCGCTCCGTTTTGTTCTGCCCATGAAGCGTACTGTATTCATCAAAAGACTCGAGCGCCTAGTAATATAAGGTATTAATAAATTTTTCAAAGCTTCCGCTTTTTCTCCTGTATAAATTACTTTTTCTTGAAACGAAACAACTGGAGTCAATAGCTTTTCAGTGTTTTCAGTAACCATAAGTTGAGACATGTTTTCATTAGAAATTACACTGGAAGTAATTTGAGTTCTTACTTTTAGGAATCCCCTTAAAGCTACCGACTTGGGGGTCCAGCGATCTAAAATTGCAGAATACTCGCCTAAAACAAACCCTGCCTCCATATCATTACTTCTCGTTTCGGCTGCGGTGCAATCATTAGCATAATCCAATATTTGATCGAGCAAATCAAAATCTTTTATATAACGCAACGATCCGGAGTTTTTCATCTGGTCGTAAGTATCATTTTTGCTGATAAATCGAAATACGGTAGGCGGCAAATTATTAAATAAACTATCTGCATCAATATCTTTGTTAGAAATCAGGTATACAATAGCGGAATCAAATTTTTGCACAAGGCCCTTATCCCGATTAACAACCGAATCAATTAAATGAATATTGTTCCGGATATCTTTTTTAAACTGAGCAATTAACTGATGAGCTCTTTCCCTTTCTACATAATGCTCACGGATATTTTCCGCCAAAAAGCCAAGACTTACCGCAAAAAACAACATAAAAAACTCTAAAAGATATTCGGTCCATTTCTTTTTATGTGTTGGATGGTGAGAATGATGTACTTCCATAAAATTATTCAACGTTTTTTTCTATGTAATTTAATAAATCTTCTCCGCTCTCTTTTGCCCTACCTAAAAAACGGGTAGTGTTAACCAATAACGAAATTCTTCGTGTTAAAACCGGCAAAATCGCATCCTTTAGCTTCTCTGCATCTATGTCTTTAACTATTCGCTTGTCATTCATTCGGCTCAGCTGACTTACAAATTCTACAGATTTTGGTGTAATTAGCGATAATGAAACAGATTCTTTACTAACCACACTTCCTATTCCGCTTCGGTCTTTTAGAAACCTTCTAATGGCTTCTGTCTTGGGCATCCATGCATTCATTGTATTGGTAAACTCACTTGCAATATACTCCCCTTCCGCTACTGTACTTCTGGTTTCAGCTGATGTGCAGGCATTTGCATAATTCAAAATTTTATTTAAGAGAACCGAGTCCTTGATATATCGTAATGAACCAGAGCTTTTCATTTGATTATACGTGTCATTTTTCCCGATAAAACGAAAAATATTAGGAGGAAGGTTGCTGTATAAACTATCTAAATCAATTATATTATTCATGCCCAAATAAACCATAGCTGAATCTAATTCAAAAACTAAGTTTTTGTCACGTTGCACTATCGAATCTATGAGAAATAAATTACTGCGTATATCGGATTTTAATTGTACTATCAATTCTTTGGCCCGCTCTTTTTCTACATAATGTTCCCGAATATTTTCAGCTAGAAAACCCAACGAAACGGCTAAGAATAACATAAAAAATTCAAGAAAATATTCCTTCCAGTTTTTTGAGTGGTTATTGTGATGAGGGTGGTGTACTTCCATTATTTTATACTTTATTTTTTATGCGCATCATAATAAGTGATTAATTTTTTCGCTTGATTCCTGGTCTTCATCATAAAAACCGAGGAACCGGCAACTAGCAATACTTTTCTGGTTATTGCCGGTACCAAATCTTTTCGCATCTCCTCCAACCCAATCCCTTTCATAGTGCTTTTCCCCTGTGAAGCTATTTCATCCAGCTGATTCTGTAGTAACTTATCATTTTCGGATTTCAGCAATTCATTATATTCCGGCCTTCTTAAATAAAATCCAGACTGCCTTTTGATGGATATGTAAGGAGTAACCCATTTTTGCATAACAGAGGTATATTCATGTCCAACATACTCTGCTTCCTGAGAAACGCTCCTGAATTCGGCACTTTTAGACAAGTTGCTATAATCTATCATATACTTTAACAGCACAGAATCCTTTATATACCTTAAAGACCCTGAGCTTTTCATTTGCTCATATGTTTCGTTATTATATAGATATCGCTGGCTTTGTAATGGTAATAAATTGAAAAAAGAATCCAAGCTTATTTCATCATGCTGCATAATATACAAAACAGCGGAATCGTTTTTCATATTCAGCCTTCGATTTCCCTCCACTAGAGAATCAATCATTTTGATATTCGTTTGAACATCTTGCATAAAGCTCTGTAATAGTTCATGCGCCCGCTCCTTTTCAACATAATGTTCACGTATGTTCTCTGCTAAAAACCCCAATGAAACTGCCAGAAATAACATCAAAAATTCAATAATATATTCTTTGATTTTTTTTCGATGATTACTACGATGATGTGAATGATGTACTTCCATTAATAAATTTTTTTATGATAATACGATAACAAGTCTTTTGCTTGCTCTGCTGCCATACTCATATATAATTGGCTAGCAGACATTAAAAAGATTTTACGAGTTAAAATTGGAACAAACTCTTTCCGCATTTCCAACAAAATAGCTCCACTAACAACATGACTTCCCAATGTGTCAATTTCATACAAACTTTTAATCATTTGTTTATCCTGAGTTTTGGTAATACTAGCCTGAAAATATTTTCGATTCTTCAAAATACTTATTTGACGTTTTATAGCAATTGAAGGAGGCATCCACTTTTGCAATCCTTCAATATATTCGTGGGCGGTGTATTCAAACTCCTGAGTAACACTTCGAAATTCAGCTGCTTTTGAAGCATTATTGTAATTTATTATTTTTCTTAGTAATGTAGTATCCTTAATATACCTTAGAGAGCCAGAGCTCTTCATTTGATCATATGTTTCATTATTCGACAAATAGCGATAACTCGTTATTGGAAGTAAAGCATAAAACGAATCCAAATTCACTTTGTTGGATGTCATTAAGTAAAAAACGGCAGAGTCGTTTTTCATCACCATTGACTGAGTATTGGTAATTAAAGAATCCGTATACATAATATTAGCTTCCACATCGTCCATAAAACTTTCTATAAGCTCGTGTGCACGTTCTTTTTCAACGAAGTGCTCCCGGATATTTTCAGCAAAAAACCCCAGAGACACAGCCGCAAAAAGCATTAAAAATTCCGTTAGGTATTCTTTCATTTTCCTTGGATGGTGAGAATGGTGATGTACTTCCATAATAAGATTGTTTTAGTCCTCTAATGCCTGATAACCGGCAACCTTAAATTTTTCCCAAATATCTATATTTAACATTGGCAACATATTTTGTTGTGTCGGGGCCTCATTGGTTGTATTTGCAATTGCCAAAACAGCGATTTTCCGGAATAATCATTTTTTGATACACTATCTAACACTTGTTGAACAACCTTCCTGTCGCCGAACAACATACTGGGATCAATTACAACATTGTCATCAAAAAGATTCTTATGTTTTGAAAGAACCCGCAGTAATTGTATTTTGTGTTTTTGTCTGTTCATTTGTTAGATTGTTTAGCTTATCTTTTATTACTAACTTTACAAGTGAAGACTCATATAAAATATATGACACTACCTATTATATTTGGAATAATTGCGCTATTAATTATCCTTTTTAGAAGACATAGAAAGAGAAATAAATAGGACTTTTATCAAGCAAAATCGAAGTATACATAAGGTTGAGCAATCAGCTTGTGAAAGATGGGTTATTTGTTTTAAATGAACCAATTCCTTATTTTAAATCTCTCGGAATTTAAAATAAGGAATTTTTATTACTTAACAACATGAAATATTAATTATATCTGTCTACTGTTAGACTTAGGCCAATTAAATAAAAGGCAGTTGAAGAATAATAATTACGATTTGGGTTATATATACCCTCTTTAATAAACATAGAAGAAGAAAGAATTGATCCAATATCGTGCCGTAACCTAACTAACAAGTCTTTTAGTAATTAGCTCTGCACACATCTTACCCCATTTATACCTTTTGAATAAAGAAACCAGAATCGCAATTTATAAGACTATGAGGGTTTAAATGGATGATATGTTTAGAGAATTGATGTAAAAAACAATTTTCATACATAACAAAGTTTGCATCATCATTGCCAAAACATAAACATCTACTAATCAATAACATATATTTTATTGATGCTCGAATGTGTAGATTGATTCGCATATCCTTATTCAAGTTTATCTATTTTTGCAAGTACTATCAAGTTGCTCCTCTCCTATGGAATTCTTCGATTTTAATAATCCACAAGTTGCACAATTACCGCTTCACCTAAGAAAATACATAGTTGATCAGGGCTATGATAGATATATCCCCGTGAACCATGCCGTTTGGCGTTATGTAATGCGCCAGAATTATAGCTTCTTAAAAGATGCCGCTTACTACCCCTATATCCCCGGATTAAAAAAAGCGGTATTAACAATAGAAAAA
>Ga0214923_10006997_pt1 | contig 12437 bp, 10 predicted proteins | sample LL1510_MetaG_FD_177993 | JGI IMG/M metagenome (GOLD analysis project Ga0214923, IMG submission 177993) | Freshwater microbial communities from Lake Lanier, Atlanta, Georgia, United States - LL-1510 | ecosystem: Environmental > Aquatic > Freshwater > Lake | place: USA: Georgia | collected...
GAGTTTGCTACAAAACAGCCTTCCCAACAAGACTTTTGATTCAAAGATAATTTTATTATCGCGAAATTTTGGCGCCTTTTCAGCAATTCGGGCTGGTTTGCGAGAAGCTGATGGGACTGCCACTGTTGTTATGGCTGCGGACCTACAGGAACCAATCTCGCTCATAGAAGAACTGCTTGGACTCGTAGTGAAAGACGGAGTTGACGTAGCAGTAGGCGTACGTCAGGCCCGAAAAGATAGTTTTGTGTCGCGATTTCTCTCCTCGAGTTTTTGGAGATTTTTTAACAGGTTGACAACCTTGGAAATGCCTAAGGGCGGTGTAGATATCTTTGCTCTCAGTCGCGATGCGCGACAGAAAATTAATGAATTTGAGGAGTCAAGTACGTCACTTGTGGGTTTGATTTACTGGATTGGTTTTAAACGACAGGAAGTTTCGTATCTACGTGAGAAGAGGGCGGAAGGTGTCAGTTCATGGTCTTTGCGAAAACGAATAAATTACGCAAAAGACAGTATTACCGCTTTTAGTGAGATACCACTTTCGATATTTTTGTGGAGCGGTGTCATTGGTGCGCTTGTGTCGCTATTGCTTGTAGTCGTTTTGATCGTCAGACTGTTTATGAACCAGAATGACGATGTTTCTCGACAGTTGGTCTCAATTGGACTGCTGTTTGTTGTGTCCTATCTCATGTCAGGTTTAGGACTACTTGGAACATACCTATGGCGCGTGAGCGATAATGTTCGCAAGCGGCCTTACTCGATAACTTGGAAAAAATGGGAATTCCCCTCGGCGCAAACGAGAGATTTATGAGCAAAATGATCCATGAATCTGCAATCTGTGAGTCAATGCATATCGGTAATGGAACTCGAATTTGGGCCTTTGCTCACGTGCTTCCCCAAGCTGTTATTGGTGAGGACTGCAACATCTGCGACCACGTTTTTATTGAAAACGATGTAGTTATCGGAGATCGAGTGACAATTAAGTCTGGGGTGCAGCTCTGGGATGGTGTTCGCTTGGCAAACGATGTTTTTATTGGGCCAAATGCAACTTTCACTAACGATAAGAATCCACGCTCAAAGCAAAAACCGCCATTTTTTCTGGTTACGAATGTGGAAGAAGGTGCGTCGATTGGCGCAAATGCAACAATCTTGCCCGGCACAACAATTGGTCGGTCCGCACTAATCGGTGCGGGCTCTGTGGTCACTTCCGATGTCCCACCTTATGCAATTGTTGTAGGTAATCCTGCACGCATAAGTGGATACGTAGGGCAAAGTGATGATGTTGTTACGAATCATAATGAGGTTAACGATTCTAAAACAACAATTGATATCGCGGGGCGGGCGACCATGAGTGGTTTAACTCTTGCAACCGATATGCGCGGCAGCCTTGCTGCAATTGAGTTTGCAACCCAATGTCCATTCACACCTCAGCGATTGTTTTTAGTTCACAATGTGCCGAGCAAGAGCGTGAGGGGCGAACACGCGCACCTTCAGTGCCATCAATTCCTCGTGGCGGTTGCTGGGTCAATCAGTATATCAATAGATAGCGGGACGGAACGTGAAACAGTTGTTTTATCAAGTCCATCCTCTGGTCTTTACATCCCACCCATGACGTGGGGTAGTCAGTTTCATTTTTCAAGTGACGCAGTGCTGCTTGTTCTTGCATCTCACAAATACGATGATGCAGATTACATACGAGATTACGAAACTTTTAGGAAATTGGTTAAGAGCGCGAGCTCAACTTAGACTTTGTTAGCGGCGGGGTGGGCGAGGGATGAAGCCTGAAGTTGTGGCGACGTAATTTTCGTAGCCGGGCTTGCGCTTCAGCATCGCACGGTCGAGCATCGCGGCACCCGAAACCTTGACCAACAAAAAAGTCATCACGACTGGGCCGATTAATCCGTAAATACCGAGCGACGATTCGGCAGCGATTAAACCCAATCCCCACCAAACACATGAATCGCCAAAATAGTTCGGGTGTCGTGTGTAGCGCCACAAACCTTGATCCATTATCAAACCCTTGTTTGCTGGGTTGCGCTTGAAGCGTGCGAGTTGTGCGTCGCCGACGGCTTCAAAATAAATGCCCACGCCCCAAACCAACACGCCAACCACGCCGATAATGCCAAAGCCAGGCTCTTCGCGCACTTGGCCAAGTTGCACTGGCAGCGAAACGATAAACATCAACAAGCCCTGTAGACCAAAAACCGTGTACAAACTGACGATCGCAAAACGATCACCGTGCTTGCGTCGCATTGATTGATATCGAAAGTCTTCACCGTGGCCGAGATTGCGTTTTGCCAAATAAAAAGCAAGTCTTAAACCCCAGATTGTGGTTAACACTGTCAGTAGCAAACTTCGAGTCGAGTTGCCATCGCTCAGCCAGTAACTTACCCACGCCACGACGACGAACCCCGAACCCCAGGCGATATCGACAATCGACGCATCTCGCATGACCAGGCTGATCGCCCAAACTGCGATCATCATGCACGCGATTGCAATTGCCGCGCCAAAAATAACTTCGCCAGCAGTTGCTGGTGATGTAACACCGAATAAGACAGTTGTTGCAATAGTCATACGCACGACAATAGGCGAATTCGCAGGTTGTATCAGTGCAAATGTGGTGCGAGCCTTGACGGGTGCTTCAAGTCAAAGATCTGTGCGTTGAAATCGGCGGAAAGCTCGTGGTCAACGGCGCATCTTTTGCTGTCATGCCTCGCGACAAAGTCGGCCTCGTTGGTCGAAACGGCGCAGGCAAAACGACACTGTTCAAAGTGCTTGGTGGCGCCAACGAACCTAAATCGGGCGTGATTAATCGCAAGGGTGGTTTTGGTTATCTTCCCCAAGACCCGCGCATCGCTGGTTCGTTCGACTCGCGTACGGCGATATCGCACATTCTCTCGGGACGCGGCATCGACGAAGACATTGTTCGCATCGAAAAATTGAGAATCGCACTCGAAGAAGACTCAAGCGATGCGAATGTCGCCAAGTTCGCCAAAGCCGAAGAACTTTTCTCGCTAAAAGGTGGATACGCCTCAGACAGCGAAGCACGAGCGATCGCCGCGGGTCTAGGGCTGAAGCCTGATCGTTTGAATCTCGCACTAGGTGTGCTCTCAGGTGGCGAGCGACGACGTATCGAACTCGCGCGAATTTTGTTCAGTGGCAGTGACACGCTGCTACTCGACGAACCAACAAATCACCTGGACATCGATGCAAAAACGTGGATGCTCGACTTTTTGCGTGCTTACAAAGGTGCGCTGCTGGTTATCAGTCACGACCTCGAGTTGCTAGACGAGGCGATAACACGCGTGTTGCATCTAGATCGACCCGATGAAGACTCTGAAGGCACGATCGTCGAATATCGTGGCACTTACACGCAGTATTTGGTCTCACGCGAAGCCGACGAAGCGCGCCAAGCGAAGAAAGCCACTCAGCAAAGCAAAGAAATCGAACGCCTGCAACGTGTTGTCGATCGATTCGGCGCCAAGGCAAGCAAGGCGGCGATGGCACACAGCATCGAAAAGCGAATCAGCCGAATCGAAGAAACCCGTGTGCACGCGGCACGCGGTGCAAGAGTATTGAAAGTTCGCTTTCCTGAACCGCCCCATTGTGGTGAAACAGTCTTGACGGTCGACGGGCTGCGCAAAACTTTCGGCGGTCCAGACATTTTTCACGACGTGAGTTTTGATCTGGGTCGCGGTGAGCGGTTGCTGGTGCTCGGCCTAAACGGCGCCGGCAAAACTTCGCTCTTGCGCATTTTGGCAGGCGAGGTCAAACCCGATAACGGCGAAGTTAAATTCGGTTACAACGTTTCAGTCGGCTACTACGCCCAAGAGCATGACAATTTGGTTCCGCAACGGTCGTTAGTCGAACACATGCGTGATCAAGCGCCGATATCGCTCGGTCTCACCGAAACACAATTGCGCGGCATGCTTGGCATGTTTGGGCTCTCTGGTGACAAGGTCTATCAAGAGTCGGCGACGCTTTCGGGTGGAGAGAAGACAAAACTCGCTTTGGCAATGATGATGGTTGGCAAAAACAATTTATTGTTGCTCGACGAACCGACAAACAACCTAGACCCGTCGAGCCGTCAGTCGGTAGCAGACGCCCTGTCGAATTGGGAAGGCGCGATAGTTCTAGTTAGTCACGACGCTGAGTTCGTCGAACAACTTGCACCGACAAAAGTGCTTCTAATGCCAGATGGCCAAGAAGATTATTTCAACGAGTCGTGGCTCGAACTAGTGACGCTGGCTTAAAAATTATTTGAGCGCGCGAATGTAAACAATGATGCTGGCGATCTCTTCGTCGGTCAACTTATTGGCGGGCATGATGCCCGAGGCTCCACGACGCTTTTTGGCGCCCGGGTCTTTAATCGACTCATATAGATATGTATCGTCAGCAGTCACGACGGTGCCGTCGCTAAGAGTGACTTGAGAATCGGCCAGGCCAATCCACTTTGGTCCGACGCGACCATTGCCGTCTTCTCCATGGCAACTCGCACATCCAGCAGAAATTGAAATCTCACGACCTGCGGCCGCCTCGGGCGACAGGTCTGCCGGTGCGCTAGACGAACTCGACGAGCAGGCGCCGAGAGTCAGCAGTGCCATCACGGTTGCGAGGCCCGAAAACTTAAACAAATGTTTCGATTGCATGTTCAAAGATTACCAGTGACGACAGTTAGAGTGCGCCTTCGTGGTAAACAAACTATGGTGACAAAACTCCCACAGCATCCATCCTCGGGCAACGAGTCCGACGGCTATTGGATGCATTATCACGACCAAGACAGTGAAAAACTCGCCGAGGCAGTGGTCGAATATGCGCTCGAGCGTATTCGCCTCGATCCACCGCCCCTAGATGGTCCGAAGACGTTTAGCCAACTTCAGGCTTTAGTCGGCAACACAATCACGCCTGAAGGTCTCGGAGGTCTCAAAGCACTTGAGATTTTTACTAAGCACCTTTCACATGCGTGCATCAGCGTCGACCATCCATCATTCTTATCGTTTGTGCCTGGCGCGCCGACTGAGAGCGCTGTCTTGTTCGATCTCGTTCTCAGCGCATCGAACATTTATGCAGGCTCATGGCTTGAAAGTTCTGGTGCGGTTTATGCCGAAAATCAAGCCTTGCAATGGGTGGCGAGTTTGGCGAATTTTCCGCCAACAAGCGCAGGTGTTTTTGTGAGCGGGGGTACTGCGGGCAATCTCTCAGCGCTCATCGCCGCACGTTGGCGTTGGCGGCAAAACGGCAAAGGTTCATACGACCGGGTGCGTCCGATAATTGTCACTTCATCGGGCGCACATTCTTCGGTGGGTCTCGCAGCAAATGCAATGGATGCAGACATCGTCAAAGTTAAAGCCGACGCACAAGGCCGTATGTCGGGTGTGAACTTGCGTCAAGCAATCGCCGACCTAGACCCACAAGACCAAAATCGTATTTGTGCAATCGTCGCAACTTCGGGCACGACGAACCTTGGTGTAATCGATGATCTTGTTGCTGCAGGCGAGAAGGCTCGCGAACTAGGCACTTGGTTTCATATTGACGGTGCTTATGGGGCAGCCGCACTTTGTGCACCGAGTGTGAAACACCTATTTGTTGGCATTGAATTGGCCGACAGTTTTATCGTTGATCCACACAAGTGGCTATTCGGCCCATTTGATTGCTGTGCATTGATCTACCGCGATCCAGATACCGCCCGTCGTGCGCATACACAACGCGCCGAATATTTAGAGGTGTTGCAACAGCAAGATCTCGGCGACGCGTTGGCAAACCCTTCTGATATGGCCCATCATCTTTCGCGTCGCGCCCGAGGTTTGCCATTTTGGTTCAGCGTCGCAACGCATGGCACCGAGGCCTATGAAGAAGCTATGGAAATTACTCTGCAGGTTACGCGCGAAGCGACGCAGTTAATTAAGAATGCACCATTTCTCGAGCTGTTGCTTGAGCCAGAGTTGTCGATCATTGTTTTCAAACGAAACGGCTGGACACCCGATCAATATCAAGCATGGAGCGACAAAATGCTCAACGAGGGGCGAGCATTTGTTGTGCCAACAACTCTCAACGGCGAAACAATTTTGCGCTTCTGCATCATCAACCCGCGCACGACTATCGAAGAAGTTGCCGAAATCATCAACTCGCTAGAGTAGGTCTGTGCTCAAGTCGGTTCGATCGGTTGTACAACTTCGCAAGTTCGAATTTAACGGCGACAAACGCAGGCTTGCGGCTTGTGGTGACCTAAAAGATTTGCGCAAACTTGCCAAACGCAATTTGCCCGGAGGTGTTTTCGACTACTTCGACGGCGCAGCCGAGGATGAATGGTCGCTTGCTAACAACAGTTCGGCATATTCAAAGTTCGGACTCGTGCCAAAAGTTTTGCGAGATGTTTCGCGGATTGATACGGCCACAACAATCATGGGTCAGCCAGTGCCGTTTCCGATTGCGCTTTCGCCGACAGGTTTCACTCGCATTGCTCATCCGCAGGGTGAACTCGCAGTTGCCCGAGTTGCCGGCAAAAACTCGCTGCCGTTCACATTGTCGACGCTCGGCACTCGCAGCATCGAAGAAGTCGCCAGCGTGGCAACTGGCCCATTGTGGTATCAACTTTATGTTTGGCGCGATCGCGGTTTGTCGCGCGAGCTGGTTCAGCGGGCAAAGGCTGCCGGATACAAAGCGATCATGGTCACCGTCGATACGGCGGTCTTCGGTCGGCGCGAGCGCGATGTACGTCGCGGCTTCACGCTTCCACCAAAAATTGGTCTTGAAACTTTTATCGATGGCATTCGACACCCACGATGGACATTTAAATTCGTGACAAACGAACCAATCACGTTCTCAGCAGTTGCCGGTCGGTCAGATGTTGACGGCTCAAAAGCGATCACGTTGTCTGATTACGTCAATTCGCAATTTGATCCGACTTTGAGTTGGCATGACCTTGACTGGATTCGCCAAGAGTCAGGGCTGCCGATCATGCTCAAAGGCATTCAGTGCGTGGCTGATGCCAAACAAGCCGCATCAATGGGCGTTGATGCAATCGCGCTTTCAAATCATGGCGGCCGTCAACTTGACGGTTCTCCCGCGCCAATCGAACTTTTGCCAAGTGTCATTGATGCTGTCGGTGACTCGATTGAAGTTCTCGTCGACGGCGGTGTTCGCCGCGGTTCAGATGTGGTTAAAGCATGTGCACTCGGCGCACGCGCCGTGATGTTTGGGCGACCGTATTTGTATGGTCTAGGTGCGGCAGGCGAGTTGGGTGTGCAGTGGGCGCTTGATCACATCACCAGCGGTGTTTCGCGCACAATGGCTTTGATCGGCGAAACTTCTGTTACGAAACTTTCACGCGACTCAATTTTTGAGCGCTAACCGCGCCAATGCCACAGGCATCTTAGAGATGCCAATTATTTTTTAGCAGCAGGCGCTTTTTTAGCAACCGTCTTCTTGCGAGCGCCATAGCGCTTGTTGAAACGATCAACACGACCAGCCGAGTCAATGATCTTCATCTGGCCCGTAAAGAACGGGTGGCTGGCATTGGAAATTTCAAGTTGCACGAGTGGGTATGTGTTGCCGTCTTCCCAAACAACTGTTTTTGCGGGGTCGGTCTTCAGCGTCGAACGAGTCAAAAAGCGATAGTCGGCAGAACTGTCCTCGAATACGACGAACTGGTAATCGGGGTGAATCTCAGGTTTCATGGCTTCAAAGTGTATCGGGCTAAAAGTGCCCTCTATACTGTTTCAATGCCAAATCGCTGTGATGTCCTCTCAAAGGCCCCGAGCAAGGGTCATACAATCTCGCACTCGCACATTCGCACCAAGCGTTGGTGGCGTGTTAATTCACACAAGCGTCGATTCTGGTTGCCCTCCGAGCGTCGTTGGGTCACTCTCAATGTCAGCACAAAGGGTGTTCGCACGATCGACAAACGGGGCATCGAATCAGTCGTCGCCGAAATGCGTCGCGCCGGAAAGAAAGTCTGAGAACTCGCCATGGCAGCCAAGAGCAAAGATAAGCGCCCAATCATCAAGTTGCGCAGCACAGCCGATACTGGTTTCACGTACGTAACTCGCAAGAACAAAGTCAATTCACGTGAGCGTCTCGAACTCAAGAAGTACGACCCTGTCGTGCGCAAGCACGTCATCTTCAAAGAAGAGCGCTAAAACTAATTAGTTTGCGCGAGGGCCGTAGCCAAGTCGCGCTGAATGTCTGCGCAGGCTTCAAGCCCGACTGACAATCGTAGAAGTGACTCGGTTATTCCTGTTTTTGCCTTTGTGTCGGCGTCGACGCTGTTGTGCGTGCTTGACGCTGAGTGCGAGATCAATGTTTCTGTGCCACCAAGCGTTACTGCAGGGCGGATCAACTTGAGCGCGCCGAGCAATTTTGCCGCCGCAGGTTTGCCGCCGGCGATTTCAAACGAAAGTACCGAGCCAAAATAGTTCATCTGTTTTTTTGCTAGCGCGTGTTGTGCATGCGACTTCAAACCTGGGTAGTGCACTGCCGTCACATTTTTTTGTTCGCTCAGCCACTCGGCCAGTGTTCGAGCAGACTCGCATTGACGGGCGAGTCGGGCATCAAGTGTGCGAACACCACGCAATGCGTTCATCGCGTCGAATGGCGACGCAGTTGCGCCGTGCAAAATCGAATAGCCCCAAATTTCGCCAATTAAGTCGGCATCGCCTGCGATAACGCCGATAGTGGCATCATTGTGACCAGCAATACCTTTAGTTGCAGAGTGCAAAACGATCGAAACGCCATGATCGTGTGGTCGTTGCCCAAGTGGTGTGGCGAGAGTTGAATCGACAACGGTAATTGGTCCTTTGATCGCGCCTAGTGCAGCCAGGTCTACCAAATCAAGATGTGGATTACTCGGTGATTCGGCCATCACCAACATCGTTTTACCTGGTCGCACAGCCGAGCCAAATTCTTGTGCGCTACGACCGTCGACAAAAGTGACGTCGATGCCAAGCCGAACACATGGCCCGTTCAAAAATGCGAGCGTGCCCGCATAACAGTTGCGTTGCGCCACAATGTGATCGCCCTTAGAGCAGAGCGCAAGCACGACGCTTGAAACTGCACCCATGCCCGAGGCAAATGCGAGAGCGGCTTGGGTGTTTTCGAGTTCTGCGATCGCTTGTTCGAACGCTTCAACTGTTGGGTTGGCATATCGCGAATAGAACTTTGTCTCGTGAATCGCTGTGGCTTGACGGTGGCTCTCTTCGAGACCAGAACTTGACCACGTTGTCGCGGGTGTTAGTGACGGTGCCAACGACCCCGAATCATCTCGACCGGCCGTGATCGCAGTTGTCGCTGGCTGGTTTTTATCGCTTGGAGCCACAAATAAAGGCTAACAACAGACTTTCAACGGCAGGTTGCGACGATGCGAGTCGTTTAAACTCTAACAATGAGCAAAAACAAGGTATTCGCTGTCGCATTGTCACTTGGTCTCGCTGTTGCAACTCTTGCAGGCTCGCCGATCTCGGTAAACGCAGAAGGTGGGCCAAGCCCGTTGTCAGGTCTGCCAGGTGGTGAGGGCAAGCCAGTTGTCATGGTCAAATATGGCAATTCGCGTCCTGATCGTCCGCACTACAACTTGAATCAGGCTGACCTTATTTATGTCGAAGAAGTCGAGTGGGGCCTCACACGAATTGCGGCGATGTTCAACACCAAATTTCCAAGCGTTGTCGGGCCAACCCGTAGTGCGCGAATTTCAGACCTTGAACTTCTCGAGCAGTTCACGAATCCGGGTCTTGCATATAGCGGGGCAAATGATGTGTTGCTAAAAGCCATCCGCAAATCGCAATCGATTTCGCTTTCGCCGAGTGATCGATCGACTTTTTATTATCGCAACCTGTCTAAGTCGGCACCGCATAACCAGTTGTTGCGCCTTGCCGCGATGATGGAGAAAGAAACAAAAGTCGGTGCAATCAAAGACGTTGGTTTGGCTTTTAATGCGACCCCGGCAACAGGTGGCACGAAGACGACTTATTTTCAGGCTGCTTGGTCGTCGGCTCGCGTGTCTGGCTCTTGGACTGGCAAGTCTTGGACTATCTCTTTCGATGGTTCGATTCATCGCGACGCCGTCAACAAAAGTTTCTTGACTCCAAAAACCGTTGTTTTGCAATATGTCGAGCGCAAAGAGACGAAGTATGGCGACAAGTTCGGTGGAAAGACGCCGCTGCTCAAATCAGTGGGGGCAGGTCGAGCAATTATTTTGCGTAACGGTCAGTCATTCGATGGCACGTGGTCGCGACCTACAAGCACTTCAGGCACGAACTTCTCGTTCGGTGGAGCGCAGTTTCCATTTGATGTAGGTCAAGTGATGATCGTGCTTGTTGATGGTGGTGCAAAGAAGAGTCCTGTAACCCTTAAATGAGGTCAGAGAAGTTTCAAGTGCGCAGATAGTGTGATCACGTCAATTTAATTTGGCGACGTGGCCGACTGGCTTAGGCACGGGCCTGCAAAGCCCTTTAACCGAGTTCGATTCTCGGCGTCGCCTCAACTGTGGCGTGAGCTCTTGATTGGGCGTAACACTTCGTCTGCGAAGCGCATTACTGGTTCGGCCGATGTGGGATGTCCGAAGTCCATCACGAAATGGCTGACCCCAAGATCACAAAGATGAACTAGGTCGTCCACAAATTGTGTTGACTCAGTGCTCGTATTTGGTAGTGGTCGCTCGACTGTAAGAGAAATTTCAATTGTTGATGGATCGCGCCCCGCGCGTTCTGCGGACGTCCACACGATGTCGCGCTTTTTTATCCACTTAGATTCGTCGCCTTGTAACGACGCGTTCCATACATCTGCCAGGCGACCAACGAGTGGTAAGCCAATTTGCTCGCCATACGCACCGATGCAGATTGGTGGCACGACGCTTGGCTTTGGTGGGGCAGCCGCCTTATCGATGCTGAAGTGCTTGCCGCTAAATGTCGGTAAGTCTTCTGTCCACATTTTTCGACAGATGTGTATCAGATCTTCGAGTTGTGCGAAACGAACCGCAGGGCGTGGAAACTCAAAGCCGTATGCGTGATATTCATCTTCGCGCCACCCGGCACCGATGCCAAGCATGAAGCGATTGCCGGACAAAACTTGAAGTGTCGCCGCCATCTTTGCCGTGAGTGCTGGGTTGCGATATCCCTGACCGAGAACATGGTGGCAGAGCAATACTCGCGGAAACTTCGCTGCGAGCCACGTGAGTGTTGTCCATGCTTCCATAAATGGGTCGGTTGGTGCGTCGAAGCCGTAGAAATGATCAGCCAGCCAAAGCGAGTCAAAATATTCAAGCGCTTTCGGCAAAATGTGTTGTTCTTGGTACATGACGATCGGCTGAAAGTTGCTCCAGCGGTTGCCAATAACTGGTGTTAGCCAACCGAATTTCGTTTCAAAAGGTTTGACCATGCATCAGTTCTAGCGCACGACTAGTGCATGCGACGCTTTAGATGACTAGGTCAAATTTGCGTAGAACTATGCTTTGGCAATAGACGATTCATCCTCACAAAGCCGCACGTTAGAGGGAAGCGAAAATTTTGAACGGGTCTTAAGTCTTCCACAGGTTACCGCAAGTGGTGTTGCGATAATCATTGGTGCTGGCATTTACGTTTTGCTAGGTCCCGCTGCCGAGGATGCCGGCGCTCAAGTTTGGATGTCGTTTTTGTTCGCTTCGGCTTTGAGTGTGCTTACAGCTTTCAGTTATATGGAGTTGTCTTCGATGTTTCCGAAAGCAGGCTCTGAACAAGAGTTTGCTCGACACGCATTTCCGAGTTGGGTTTCGGCAACTGTTGGTTGGTCAATGGCGCTTGCGCTTGTTATTGCCGCATCGACGGTCGCGCTTGGCTTTTCGCGATACCTCGCCGAATTCATCGAAGTTGATTCTCGCGCGAGCGCTATCGCTATCGCTCTTGTGACGTGTTTTGTTTCTTTTTTGGGTATGCAACGCGCTATTTGGTTAGTTTTGACGCTTGGGGCAATAGAAGTTGGCGGTTTAGTTTTAGTTTTTGTTGTTGGCGCTCCAGACATCGGTGATGTAGATCTCTTCTCGGGGTTTAATTTCGGTGGCGTTTTTGCATCCGCGTCGTTGGTGTTTTTCGCGTTCATCGGTTTTGACGAAGTGATTACGTTGTCTGAAGAGACTAAGAATCCGCGGCGAACCGTTCCGCTGGCGCTGTTGTTGTCGCTGGCAATTTCGACGCTTCTATATGTTGGTGTTGCGATTGTTGCAGTAAGCGTGCTCGGTGTTGATGGTTTGGTGAACTCAACTCGACCGCTTGCCGATGTCATGTCACTTAGAGTTGGTGCGAGTTCGGCAAAACTCATGTCCGCCATTGCGTTGGCCAGCACGTCTTCAACGGTGCTGTTGGCGAGCACTGGTGTGGCAATCGGGCTGATCTTGCTTGAAGACATCTCGTTGCTTGCCGGCGCAACCGATGTGTTGATTTACATTTTGTTCGTAATTGTGAATCTTGTTTTGA
>Ga0214923_10006998_pt1 | contig 12434 bp, 4 predicted proteins | sample LL1510_MetaG_FD_177993 | JGI IMG/M metagenome (GOLD analysis project Ga0214923, IMG submission 177993) | Freshwater microbial communities from Lake Lanier, Atlanta, Georgia, United States - LL-1510 | ecosystem: Environmental > Aquatic > Freshwater > Lake | place: USA: Georgia | collected 2015-10-15
AACGTACGAGCATGAAGCCACAGCAAAATAGACCCCGTCAAATGCGCAGGGCAGATGAATGGTCTGTTTTTGGGTATGGCGAACTTACAGCATACCTAGAGGCGGTTGCCGCTGTCCAATGCAGGGATTTTTTAAGCAAAAACCCTCGTTTTTAAGGCTTTTTGATGATGCTGGACAGCTAATCCACCCAAAAAGCCCGAAAATCATCGGTTTTTGCAATTCCCTGTAGTGAGCGTTACCTGTGATTTGAGTGATTCCACTAAGCACAGTGCTCGAAGGTCTTGCAGTTATCTTGCTCGTCAATAGTGACGCAAAACTGACCGCTCGTCAAGCATCTGGGGAAAGTCTTTGAAAATGCTCAAATAACTAAGAATTCCTCGAACGACTCATCTAGAGCAGGCAATACCGAGCCGTCATCTAGAGTCCGCTAGGCAACTGGAATCGTCGTTAGATACGGGTCACTACTTCCGTTATCGGTGAATGCAACAATGCTGACTTTGTAGGTTGTTGCATTGGCTAAACCGCTCAAATCCAGTACGGTTGCTGGAGCTTTAAGCACCTTGCCCTTCGGGTTAAGTTTGGCGGCAAGTGTTTTTGTAACAGTTTTCTTGCCTGGCGCACTTAATGTAACTACATACTTAGTTACTGGCGCTCCACCATCGAAGATCGGCTTGTTCCAAGAAGCATGCACCTGGCCTGGAACTGGACACTTAACAGTTACCGAGTTAACCGCAAAAGGCGCTGCGCCTTTAACCAACATGTTTACTGACCCAACTGAAAGCGCGCCTTTGGTTTTCAAAGTGTAAACACCAGATCTTGTTGGGCAAACAAGTAACTTGGCTTTGCCCGAAGAATTGGTTAGCGCCGAAAGAACTGGTTTAACTTTTTTGCTTGAGCATGATGTTAGCTTTGCCCCGGCAGGTGGAATTAAAGTGACCTTTACGCCCGAGCTACCAAGTGCCTTTGATCTGCCTAGGTGAGAATTTCGAAACGCTCTTAACGACGATGCAGTTCCGAATCCTGCCGAAACAACAACTGGAATCGGTTCACCTAGCGAACCTTGTACTGATGATGAATCGAATGTAGCAAAAGGAAGAGAGCGAAGTTTGATAATAGTTAGGGGACCATTTGTGAAACCTGATCGAGTTTGGGCAATGACTCCGTCATCATATTCTGCAGTTACAAAGGGGTTGGAGTCGATAAAGCCGGTGATTGAGAATTCGCCTTTTGTATTTGTTAATCCGGAATTTTCGGATATTTTCGGAATTCTATAGTCAAAAGTTCCATCGCCAATCCTGGTTCGAATTCCATCCAGTTGAGAAAACGAGATTGCGACATTTGATAGAGGCAAGGAATTCCCTAAAACTACTCTTACAATGTGTTTTGAAGGCATGGGCGGATTCGGAACCGACAAAATAGCGGGCTTAAGGCCCAAGATTGGATTCCAAGTTCCTGAAACTAAAGTGCCATCCGACATTTCACCGTTCACTAATGAAATTGTTACTCTGCCAGCTGGCGCTCCTGGGAATTGGATGATTCCATCGGCAGTTAGGCCATAGGTAATTGTTGACTTTGCAGATCCGTCGTCCATAGCCCAAGTTATTGCGCCGCCAGTTATCGGAAGTCCGCTCTCATCTAAAACTGTGACCCGAGTCGAGACCAATCCACTCGTGAATCCCAAGAAAGCATTTGACCATGGGCCAGTACCTGCTGAATTTATTGCTGCGATTCTGACGTAGAGGGCCTGTGCCGGCTTTAGTGACTTGATTTCGTAAGTTTCCTTTTCGGCATCGACTAAAACTGGATCGCGCCATGCAGACAAATCATTTGTCACAGCAATTAAATAGCCAGAGATTTGAAAACCATTATCAGAAGGTTTAGTCCAAGCCAAAACAATGCGATCATCGAATAGATCTGGGTCCCCAAAATTGTCCAAAGGTGTATGAAGGTCGACAACTGCGCAGGGGGCATTACCTGTAACTGGACAGTTAGTCTGTGCCTGAGAATAGTTCGGCAGCGCAGATGAAGCTAAAGCAAAAATCAACGCAATTACTAATCGTGCAAAACTGCTCCGCTGCTTCACGCTACTTATTCCTCAATTCTGACAATTTTTTCACCAGCAACGCATCCAAACAATTTCCTTTACACGACTGGGGAAAGAATTGAAATTGCTTTGCTTTCTCCATACCGCGTTTGCACCGAAACGGAAATTTCATACCTGGTCGCGTGACTCAAACCTGAAAAATCGAGACTTGTTTTTGAAGTGCTTTTTGAAAGGACCAGTTTCTTACCCTTTCTGACAGAAATTATGTAAGTGATGCTCTTAGCGCCACCAGCATATTTAGGTTTTATCCAACTAAGACTTAGTTTTCCTGGAGAGTGGGAAGACCCAATTAATTTTCTGACGGGCGTAGCTGGAGAGCCCTTTACCCGAATAAACACCGCACCAAGAGATTGAACTCCTGGAGTTAATGATTTAAAGCGATAGTTCCCGGAAGAAGATGCGCAAATTTTAATTTTGGCTTTTCCATTCGATCCAGTAACAAAACTGGCTGCCGTCTTCTTGCACTTGGCGAGTTTTTTTCCGTCTGGAGCAAGCACTTTAAATCTCGCCTTCTGCGCTCTCACTTGTGCGCCCGCACGCCTGCTACTCAAAAGACTCATCCTTTGACTTGAAACAAACTCGGCGACTGCCACTGGAATAATCGCAGGCGTTTCAAGATTCGAATCGTATACCGAAGATTCAGCAGAGATGAAAGGCGCGTAGGACATTTCTACTCTTGTTAGCGGAAACTGGAGCTGGACTGTTTCAGATTGAGAAATTATTCCATCGTCATAGGAAACTACCGCCACAGGAACTTCATTTGTGAACCCCTTGACTAGAAATCTGCCCATTGCATTAGTCGCTCCGGTCGCTACTACTCGTCCTTCGGCAACAACATTTGATTTATTAACTTCGGGTGCGCCTGTTGCGGTTTGATTTGAATGCTTGGCTCGACCTTTAAACCATTCGACCCAGTCGTAATCAAAGTCAGAGAAATCCCAATAGTCCTCGTCATAGTTGGCCGGATCAATGATGTCCGCACCCCAGTCATAATCTTCAGGCACATACTCTTCGGTGTCTGTGGGCTCTGGAGTGGCAGTGACCGTAACTGTGACTGTAGGTGTTGGCGTAGGAGAGGACGATGCTGAAGCCTCATTGCTAGGCGTGGGATCTGGCGATGGTGAAACTATCGGTCCATAATCAGGAGTGGCTGGCAAGAGTTCACTATCAGAAATCTTAAATGTGAAACCCTGTCGAGTTTGAGTGTCCGTCATGTCGTTGCTATAAATGTCGACTTTTGCGTTGGCTATCGGTAAGCCATTTGGCATCTCAACACTTACCACATGAATAGCTGCAGGTGGGCGCACTATTTGCAAAATCGTCTTGCTGTATCCAAGTACAGTAGCGATTGTTCCAGTAACTAATACGCCGTTAGGTAATTGACCATCAGTGATTGAAAATATTGCCCCGCCAGCTGGAGCGGATGGCAAATCAATAAATCCGTCGGTCGTTAGTCCATAGGTGACACTCGACTTAGCCGTTCCCCCCGATGGAGTTCTTGGCATGTTCCAAGTTACTTTTCCTCCCATTATTGGAGTTCCGTCTGGCGCTTGTACATAGACTCGCATTGGCCTTGCGCCTGTTGTGTACATCTCGACAGGCGTGCTCCATGCACCCTCAGTAGTAGCGGTTCTTGCTCGGACTTTTACAAATCGGGCAAGGGCCGCACTTGCTGCAATTCCAAATCTTTGGATGCCGGATGATTCCGTTGGGGTTCCAACGCCATGAAATCCGTAATTCAGCCCGCGATCATCGCTTGTCCAAATGTCATAGGCAACAATCGGATCGCCTCCACTATCCGGTGTTTGGAAAGTTAGGTTGATTGCGGTTGAACTTAATGGTCCAAGCTGTGAGATGACCGGAGCGGAAGGGATGGCTGAAGCCCTAGCTTGAAGAGGATACGAAGCCACTATGCAGATAGCAAGTATTGACCAAAATTTACGGTGTTTGTGCTGGTTCATTTTTCTCCTAGGCAACTGGAATCGTCGTTAGATACGGGTCACTACTTCCGTTATCGGTGAATGCAACAATGCTGACTTTGTAGGTTGTTGCATTGGCTAAACCGCTCAAATCCAGTACGGTTGCTGGAGCTTTAAGCACCTTGCCCTTCGGGTTAAGTTTGGCGGCAAGTGTTTTTGTAACAGTTTTCTTGCCTGGCGCACTTAATGTAACTACATACTTAGTTACTGGCGCTCCACCATCGAAGATCGGCTTGTTCCAAGAAGCATGCACCTGGCCTGGAACTGGACACTTAACAGTTACCGAGTTAACCGCAAAAGGCGCTGCGCCTTTAACCAACATGTTTACTGACCCAACTGAAAGCGCGCCTTTGGTTTTCAAAGTGTAAACACCAGATCTTGTTGGGCAAACAAGTAACTTGGCTTTGCCCGAAGAATTGGTTAGCGCCGAAAGAACTGGTTTAACTTTTTTGCTTGAGCATGATGTTAGCTTTGCCCCGGCAGGTGGAATTAAAGTGACCTTTACGCCCGAGCTACCAAGTGCCTTTGATCTGCCTAGGTGAGAATTTCGAAACGCTCTTAACGACGATGCAGTTCCGAATCCTGCCGAAACAACAACTGGAATCGGTTCACCTAGCGAACCTTGTACTGATGATGAATCGAATGTAGCAAAAGGAAGAGAGCGAAGTTTGATGGTTTCAAAGGTGCTGCTCATGTATCCCGACTTTGTCTGCGAAATCACTCCATCGTCATACTTAACTTCGACAAATGGATTTTCATTCGTAAAGCCCCAGACGGTGAAATTGCCATTAACATCTGTCAGGCCGGAAAGTGGCGACAAATTCGCAAGCGTGTAGGTGAACCCTTGGTAAGAAGTTGTATCGGAGCGCTCACCAATTTGTGACATTGTAACTTCAACATTTGAAAGCGGCTGACCACTGGAAAGGATTATATGGGCCGTACGTCGAGCAACTACAGGTGCTACTGGAACAGTTAATACATTTGTCTTTAAGCCGAGAACTGCATGCCATAATCCCGAGACTGTTGTCCCATCCTGCATTTGAGCATTTTTCAATGTGACAGTAACGCGACCTGCAGGCGCTCCTGGAAATTGAATTACTCCATCTGCCGTGAGGCCGTATGTAATCTTGGACCGAACTGATCCATCATCCATAAACCAAGTTATTGCTCCTCCGGTTACTGGCAAGCCATTGGAGTCGATGACAGAAACTGTCATTTGAGGAAGGCCACCGGTAGTAACTACGAAATCCTCGCTCATTGGGCCGTCACCTTCGGCATTAGTTGCGAATATTCGAATTAGTCGAGCCTGAGATTGTTTGAGTCCATTAATTGTGTAACTAGTCTGGCTTGGATCTAGAACTATTGGCTCTGACCATGTTTTTCCATCATCGCTGATTCGCATTGTGTACTTAAGAATTGGCGAACCATTGGAATTCGGTGCAGTCCATCGGAATGTGATGTGATCGTCGGCTAGATCCGGATCACCAAACGCATCGGTAGGTATAGCGAGATCGGTGATTGAATCTGGCGGAACGGCAGTTTGGGCAGCATCGGACGAACCGGACCATGAACCTGGACCCTCGACATTTGAAGCTCTGAGGCTAAAAATGTACTGTTTACCCGTTGTCAGTCCGGTAACTGTGCCGGACCCTCCTTCGGGAGTAATAACGAGATTGCTCATCGGTGCTTGTTGCCAAGATTTTCCTGAATCGCTTGAGACTCTGACTTCATAGTTTGTGACCGGTTGTCCGCCAGTATCAGATGGTGCTTCCCAAGAGAGATTAACGGTTGAAATTGCGCGCGTCACAATGCGAATTGTACGAGGAGCGCCGGGTGGAACAGCGCTGATGACTGGCCCAACGCTTTGACCACTCAAACTATTTCCTACAGAATTTACAGCAATCACTCGGAATAGATATCCAGTGCCATGCAATAAACCAGACAGCGTTGCTGTCGTGGCATTCAGTCCGGTTCGAGTTATCGAAGAAGAGTCTAATCGGGTCCAGGTGCTGCCAGAATTTGAAGATGCATCAATCAAGTACTCGGTTATTGCCGAGCCATTCGCACTTGGAGCCGTCCAAGTCAATGTGATCGGATCATGTAATGATCCATTCGCAAGTTTCACGCCCGTAACCTGAGCAGGGACTTCGGCCGCCAAAATGGGTGCTGACGAAACGGACCAAGCTCCGGATCCTTCAAAAGTTACTGCGGCTACCTGGAAAACATAAGTAGTTCCCATGTTCAGATTCGCAATAGTTCCAGAGCCACCTGATGCAGTGGTAGTCAAATTTGAAAAAACTGCATTAGCCCAATTCGTGCCCGAATCAGTCGAGTACCGCACTACATAACTAGATACTGGTTGCCCACCATTATCAAGAGGTACAAGCCAGGACAATCTAATTGTTGATACGGTTCGAGACTCTAAAGATACTGCTCGAGTCTGGCTTGCGGGAACAGCACAAACTACGGCAGCATCAATCAGCCCCGTTGCACCTGAACCAAGACCGTTGACCGCGGACACCCTAAATAGGTAACTAGTTCCATGAGTTAAACCACTAATGATCGCAGTGGTTGAAGTGCTAGAAACTCGGCTGATTGAGGCATTAGATAGACGAGTCCAAGAAGCTCCTGCATTACTCGAAACATCCAATAGGTACTCGGTTATTGCCGAGCCATTCGCACTTGGAGCCGTCCAAGTCAATGTAATCGGATCATGTAATGATCCATTCGCAAGTTTCACGCCCGTAACCTGTGCAGGGACTTCGGCCGCCAAAATGGGTGCTGACGAAACGGACCAAGCACTGGCACCTTCTGCAGTAATCGTGGCAACCTGGAACAAGTAGGTCCAACCCATATTTAAATTCGTAATAGTAGCGGTTGTGTCAGTCGGAGAGTTTCGAACGATCCATCCAGTGTCCTGAGCAACCCAGTTTGCGCCACCATCACTCGAAATTCGAATGTCGTATCCGAGAATTGGCCGACCACCGTTGTCAGCGGGGGCAGTCCATTGCAATTCAATAGACGAGATAGTTCGACTTTTCATCGATGGTGCGCTTGGAGCACCTGCCAGAACAGCAGGAATTACTGGCTCACCGATAGTCACTGGGGAGCCAGTTCCAATTGATGTAACAGGTGCAACAGAGAAGAGGTAACTAGTGCCTCGAGTCAACCCTGAGATGGTTGCAATAGTTGGCAAATCAGGATCGGCTTGAATTTGACTTACGGGAATCGGTGCCCATGTGAATCCATTATCGGTAGATTTCTTTATCACATAGCTCAGAACTGGGTAGTCTTTAGAACCTGGAGCGGCCCAAGCCAAACTAACGGTTGTCACTGTTTTACCAGTTACAAACACACTTGTCCCGCTACTTGGACTAATAACTGCGAGCGCTTGAATACTATTTGTTGACCAATCACTTGTTCCATAGAGATTCACCGCAGCGATTTTGAAGGAATAATTCACACCACTGCTCAAGCCAGAAATCTGGGCTGTAGTCGCAGTTGAACTTGTGCGGGAAATCTGACCCACAGATATATCAGACCAAGAAGTCCCGCCATTGACACTCTGCTGAATCAGATAATTTGTAATTGCGCTTGCACCGTCTTGATCTGGCGCAGCCCAGATTAATGTGATTCCAGTTGCAGTTCTATTTTGGTAGCGCACTGAAGTTGGAGCGTTCGGTTTTGTGCGAGAGATGAATACGGCATCCAGTGTTGCGAAGTTGAGTCCAACTACTGGGGTAGTTGATGATGCTTCATCACGGTAGATACCCCAATAACAGTACTGATTACAATATACGGGCTTGACGTTTCCATCACCTAACTGACCGATGGTACTTCTACCCCAACATCTAAGTTTGTTGTCAGCAAGGAGTGCGCAACTAGCTCGTTGACTAACGGCGACTGTTGTTGCATTAGTAAGCCCAGCGACTGTCACAGGGGTTGAGCTTTCCGTTGTGGTTCCGTTGCCTAGTTGGCCTTGATTGTTTAATCCCCAGCAGGAAACTGCGCCAGTCAATAACGTGGCACAACTCGTTAATCCACCTGCAGAAATACTTGCAGCGTTACCAATGCCAGTGACTTGCACAGGATTAATTCGGTTTGTTGTTGTTCCATCACCCAACTGGCCGTTGGAGTTATATCCCCAGCATTGGATCGTGGAATCAGCAAGCAAAGCACATGCGTGGGCGGCACCAGTTGTGATGCCTTGAACATTTGATAGCCCAGTAACACTCAAAGGTACGTTGGTATTGAGGTTGCCACCATTACCGATTTGGCCTTCTAAGCCTTTGCCCCAACATTTCACAGCCTTGTTTGTCAAAAGAGCACAGGCAAAATGATCGCCAGCAGAAACTGCTGACACATTTGTTAAACCTTTAACGATTACCGGCGAATTTGATGCGGTATTTGAGCCATTACCAAGTTGGCCGTAAGCATTATCGCCCCAACACTGCACTGTCGTATCTGCTAATAAAGCACAAGAAAAATTCACACCAGCAATAACGCTTGTTGCCGTGGAAATTCCTGTTACTGTTACGGCACTCGTGTTGTTACTTGATGCACCATTACCCAACTGGCCTGAATCGCCACGACCAACACATTTAACTACGCCATCAACTGTTGCAATACACGTGTGATCTTGCCCAGCAGCAACTGATACCGCAGACCCAGCAGCCCATCCCTGCACTGGCGCCCCAGAACCATTAGCAAAACCGCCGCCTAAGGAAGCATAGGACCCAACACCTAACTGGCCATAATCATTACGTCCCCAACACGAAACACTCTGATCAGCTTTAACCACACAAAAATGGTCAGCAGAACCCGAAGACGACATCATCTTCGCACCAAGAGCAAGCCCAGAAAGACCCATACCATTCGCATTAATCGCTGAAACCCGGAAAACATAACCAACACTTCGCGACAAACCAGTAACAGTCACCGAAGTATTAGCCGAAACCCCATCATCAAAAACCTGCCAATTAACACCATCATCAGAAAACTCAACCTTGTAATCCGTAATAGCAGAACCATTATCAACAGCAGCCGTCCAGGATAAAGAGACCGAAGACTGGGTTTTAGCCGAAACAGAAACACTAGTAGGAGCATTCGGAACAGAAGACGTGTTACCTACGTTCGATGATGCAGACCACGGACCTAAGCCTTCAACATTTGAGGCAGCAACTTGGAATACATAATTTGTACTTGGAGTCAGGCCACGAACTGTTGCTGACAATGCAGTTACAGAATCTCGAGTTAGCGAACTCGCTGGGACTACAGTCCAAGTACTTCCACTATCTCTTGAATATCGAATGCTATATCCATCAATTACTTCACCACCGTTATCTGGAGCTCTCCATGACAACGAAGTCCAAGTTTTCATTCGAGTTCCAACAGTTGGTGCAACTGGTGCATCCGGCACTGTTCCGACTATGACTTGGGCATCCAGTGTTGCGAAGTTGAGTCCAACTACTGGGGTAGTTGATGATGCTTCATCACGGTAGATACCCCACGAACAGTACTGATTACAATATACGGGCTTGACGTTTCCATCACCTAACTGACCGATGGTACTTCTACCCCAACATCTAAGTTTGTTGTCAGCAAGGAGTGCGCAACTAGCTCGTTGACTAACGGCGACTGTTGTTGCATTAGTAAGCCCAGCGACTGTCACAGGGGTTGAGCTTTCCGTTGTGGTTCCGTTGCCTAGTTGGCCTTGATTGTTTAATCCCCAGCAGGAAACTGCGCCAGTCAATAACGTGGCACAACTCGTTAATCCACCTGCAGAAATACTTGCAGCGTTACCAATGCCAGTGACTTGCACAGGATTAATTCGGTTTGTTGTTGTTCCATCACCCAACTGGCCGTTGGAGTTATATCCCCAGCATTGGATCGTGGAATCAGCAAGCAAAGCACATGCGTGGGCGGCACCAGTTGTGATGCCTTGAACATTTGATAGCCCAGTAACACTCAAAGGTACGTTGGTATTGAGGTTGCCACCATTACCGATTTGGCCTTCTAAGCCTTTGCCCCAACATTTCACAGCCTTGTTTGTCAAAAGAGCACAGGCAAAATGATCGCCAGCAGAAACTGCTGACACATTTGTTAAACCTTTAACGATTACCGGCGAATTTGATGCGGTATTTGAGCCATTACCAAGTTGGCCGTAAGCATTATCGCCCCAACACTGCACTGTCGTATCTGCTAATAAAGCACAAGAAAAATTCACACCAGCAATAACGCTTGTTGCCGTGGAAATTCCTGTTACTGTTACGGCACTCGTGTTGTTACTTGATGCACCATTACCCAACTGGCCTGAATCGCCACGACCAACACATTTAACTACGCCATCAACTGTTGCAATACACGTGTGATCTTGCCCAGCAGCAACTGATACCGCAGACCCAGCAGCCCATCCCTGCACTGGCGCCCCAGAACCATTAGCAAAACCGCCGCCTAAGGAAGCATAGGACCCAACACCTAACTGGCCATAATCATTACGTCCCCAACACGAAACACTCTGATCAGCTTTAACCACACAAAAATGGTCAGCAGAACCCGAAGACGACATCATCTTCGCACCAAGAGCAAGCCCAGAAAGACCCATACCATTCGCATTAATCGCTGAAACCCGGAAAACATAACCAACACTTCGCGACAAACCAGTAACAGTCACCGAAGTATTAGCCGAAACCCCATCATCAAAAACCTGCCAATTAACACCATCATCAGAAAACTCAACCTTGTAATCCGTAATAGCAGAACCATTATCAACAGCAGCCGTCCAGGATAAAGAGACCGAAGACTGGGTTTTAGATGAGACAGAGACATTGGTTGGAGCGTTTGGCTTGAGGCCAGTATCTGCCTGAACAGGCGCCGATAAGCCTGCCACTAAAAATGATGAAATCAACAACAGTGCGAGGCCAAATAAGCCAGGTCGCTTTAGCATTGGATTTCCTATCAAACCTTATAAACAACAGTTGCTATTTAGACATATTGCCACAAATGAACAACATATATGATAACAATTTCACTTCGAACACATTTGTAGATTAGAAAAGCAACAAATCCAATACATATTTCAATTTTTTAACTAAATTGGGCAGAAATTGTAAATCTAATTTTAGGAGTAGATGTGGGCTTTATTTCGCTAAAGCAACAAGAACCAAAGGCTGTTGAGTTCAAAGGTGAATTCACAACTGAGAACCCAGTAATTTTCGAGCTGTTCAACAAAGCAAGCGCTTCAAACTACGACAAAGTCTTTGAGCAAGCACTGAGTTTGGGTGCCTATGCCTTGACTCTGGAAGATATTGGAGCGTTACTTGATAGAACCGCCCACGACGTTGATGGGCGCCTGATGCAACTTAAAGTGCTATTCGAACTACGCGGACTACGTTCACGAATCGTTACTGAAAAAGGCGAGGAATTTGAAGTTGATCTTGCTGAAGTAATCATCGGCCTGTCAGAACAAAACGGCTGGTCAGATGAAATTACAAAAACGGGTGGGGTAATCGGATCGATACCTGGCAACGGTCGCGATACTCGAAAAGTAGGAGACATTACAACAACCGTAACTGAGTTTGGCCGCAGGATTGTCATCGAAGCAAAGAACGACAGAAGCTTCCCAAATGGTGATCCTTCGGGAACCACGAAGGCGGCATCCTCCGAAAAATCAGATCAAGGGCAGAACTACAGTGCAATGGCTAATCGCGAAGCCGACATTGCGATTTTTGTACTTGACCGATCGAATGCTCATGCGAACTTCCAAGATTTTGATGCAATCACGTTTATCCCAGAACAACCCGGCTTCACAGTTCTAATTGACAAATCAAAGGGAGATTACAGCGCGCTAAAAACGGCATACACGCTTGCAAGGGAAATCTTGCGTAGTTGGGATCAGGGACCCAATGACTGGAAACCAATTGATTTGCTTTTGAAACGAATAAATCGGGAATTGAAGCGTCTCGAGTCAATTGAAAAGTCATTAGAAAAGATTGAAAAATCCGCAAAGGACATTCTGTCTGCGCTTGGAAGTGTTGAAACAACTCGTCAGGAAGTCAAAGAGTCAGTTGAGTTGATGGCTCAAGCAACCGAACTTATGAAAGTTGAGCCACTCTCTGCACTTGAGCGCCGTGCGGTTTACCTTGAAGAAGCAATTCCAGAGCGATAGAACTTGCTAAAAGCGAATGGGCAGACCCAACTGGATCTGCCCATTACAAAAGGTTCTTAAATTACTTAAGGGTTACCTTTGCGCCGGCACCTTCAAGAGTGGCCTTAGCTGCTTCAGCAGCATCCTTCTTGACCTTCTCTAGTACTGGCTTTGGTGCACCTTCAACGAGGTCCTTTGCTTCCTT
>Ga0214923_10006999_pt1 | contig 12434 bp, 10 predicted proteins | sample LL1510_MetaG_FD_177993 | JGI IMG/M metagenome (GOLD analysis project Ga0214923, IMG submission 177993) | Freshwater microbial communities from Lake Lanier, Atlanta, Georgia, United States - LL-1510 | ecosystem: Environmental > Aquatic > Freshwater > Lake | place: USA: Georgia | collected...
GTTGCCTTGCAGCGCCAGCATCTTGTCCCAAGAAAACACGTAATCGCTTTGGCGATTCGGCAACAAATCCTGCCACTTGACGGCCCCGAGACCGACAATCCGGGCGATCTCTCGACGCTCCGAGGGGTCCAAGTCGGGGCGTTTCTCGGTGACCACTTGCAGGGCCCGTTCCTCGGCTTCATCGAGGAGGTCGGCCAGTCGGACCGTATCCCCGGAGCGGGTTTTGAAGGGCTTTCCATCCTCGCCCAGGATTTTTCCGAAACCGATGTGCCGCAATTGCGTCTTGCGAGAGGCCTCGGGTTGCCACCGGGCGAAAACATGAAATAGCCCTCGAAAATGCCCCGACTGCCGGTCATCCACCACGTAGAGGATTTCGTCCGGAGCCCAGGTCCGGATGCGATAATCGACCGTGGCCAGATCGGTGGTCATGTAGTTGAACCCGCCGTCGCTCTTACGGATGAGTGCCGGCACGTCCACCCACTCCCCGTCCCGGCTCACCAAGAACGGATCCTCCTTGGGCGACAGTGTCCGATCGCTGAACACCGCAACGGCTCCATCGCTCAAACGCGCGATGCCCGCCGCCAGGAGCGCCTCCACCACGGGACCCAATTCGGCGTTATAAAAACTCTCACCCAGGGTGTGGTCAAACCGAGTGCCCATCCGCCCGTAGAGCGTGTCGAACTGAACTTGCGAGAGGCGGATCATCTCCTTCCAGATCGCCAAGTTCTCGGGGTCACCGGCTTGCAGGCGCACCAATTCCTGACGCGCCGTTTCCAAGCGAGCCGGGTCGGCGTCGCACTGGGTGTTGACCGTCTTGTACAGCCGCTCCATTTCGGCGATGGGATCGCTCTCCAGAGCCTGCCGATCCAGCAATTCCTTCCAGCCCACCAGCAATTTGCCGAACTGGGTGCCCCAGTCACCAATGTGATTGTCACTGATGACCCGGTGCCCGAGCAGTCGCCACATCCGCTGCAACGCTTCCCCGATGCCCGTGGATCGGATGTGCCCGACATGCATGGGCTTGGCGACGTTCGGCGAAGAGAAATCCAGAACCACTGTCCGCGGCGTCTCGGCCTTGGGTATGAGCACCGGTTTCCCGCTGGCTGCGTCACTGAGCCACTTCTCCAGGGCCTGCCGTGTCAGTCGGAAATTCAAAAATCCTGGGCCGGCGATTTCAACGGGCTCGCAAAGTTCGGAGACGTCGAGGCGCGCCACCACATCGCTGGCCAATTGGCGGGGATTCATGCGGGCGGCCTTCGCCACCAGCATCAGGGAGTTGCTCTGAAAATCACCAAACCGCGCCTCAGAGGCCGGCTTCACCTGAATGGTGGCCGGGTCGGCGGCAGGAACGAGGGCGGAAACCGCGGCGCGGAGCCGGGATTCAAGGACAGAATGGAACATGGGACGGAAGGGTCGGACTCGCTTGGAAACACCCCAACGGAGGTCAGCGCAGACCTTCGGAGAAGTCGCGGATCGTCTTGATCATGGCCTCCGCATCCGGGGCGTTGGTGATGGACTTCAAGAAGTCATCGCGGCGGAGGACTTTGGCAATTCCAGCCAAGGTGTGCAGGTGGCGCTGGAATTGACCGGCCGGCACCAGGAACAACGTCACCAAATGGACCGGTTGGTTGTCCAACGCATCGAAGCTGACACCGGTGCGGGAACGCCCGAAAGCGGCGATCACCTCGGGAATCAAATCAGTGGAGGCATGCGGGATACCGATGCCGAATCCGATACCCGTGCTCATGGACGTCTCGCGCTTTTTGACCACCGCGGTGATGGCCTCCCGGTGTTCGGGCAGAACCTTGCCAGCGGCGACGAGGCACCCGATCAGCTCATCAATGGCCTCCCATCGGTTTTTGGCCGCCAGTTCAGGAACGATCTGCCGTGTCGTGAGAATATCGCCAAGATTCATGCGTACCTAGAGTGAGAAGCTTCTCGCCTGCGCGGGCTGAGATTCAAGTGCCATTTGCAACACAGCGACAGGAACCCGACCTTGCTTGGCCTATAACGCAGGCTCGCCAATGGGCCATAGTCCGTCAGGCGATCCACTGTTGAGCCAACCGCCATGCCTGCAGGTAGAATTCACCGGAGAGGCGTGCTGCCGATCGCAACGCGGCCCCCACGCCTGGCCGCCCGGCCAGCCAAGCCATGCCCACCAGCAGCATCAACGCGTTGCCCAGCCAGATGAGCGACCCGGAAAAGAGGAATCCTTCGCCCACCAGGTCGGGCTGTCGGATGCGTAGGATCACCGCCGTCATGGTGACGTGGAAGCCGTAGGTCAGGCCCAGCCCGGCCTGATACAGGGGCATCACCCACCAAGCCATTCCCCATCGCCATTGCACCGCAGCCATGACCAGCGACCAAAGGATCGAGTAGATGGGCAAGAAATAGGGAGAGAGTGCAATGAACGCATTGCTCTTGGTCACCCGGACTTCTCCTCCGCGGCTGTTGACCTTGAAGGATTGAACCCGGGATCCACACATCCAGGCGCTGAGTGCGTGGGTCAACTCATGACCCAAGACATACAGCCACATCGGGCGCGGCAATTGGACATAGACCACCACCCAAATTCCCAGGCCTACAAGGAGCGGCACCCAAAATGAACTGCCGGAAACCGAGGCGCGACCGACCTCCCAGGCGGCCCAACTCACCCCCAGATTGATCGGCAGCAGGAGCAGCGCGACCAGCCATCGAATCACTCGGCGAAACCATCGAGACAACATTCCGTCGGCAGAGTTCCGTGCGCCGGAGGGATCGAACAGCCCAAAGCTTTGGCCCAAGACACGGTCCCAGCCTTGCGATCAGGGGCGCACGATGCACCATCCGGATGTGTTGCCCGTATGAAACCCAAGGCCAAGCCCACCGCTCACACGCTGGCCGTAGCCCCGACCTCGACTCCCCGGAAAGCCGGGCGTCCTGTTCGAGGTATCAGTCCTGCTGCAGTCCCGGACGTCCCCATCGAGACCCCCACAGATACCGCTGCGAGCGAATTGGCCAGCCTCGTAGCCGGCAACTTGGGAAGGGCTCTCAAGCCCAACGAGATTGAAACGATCCGACTCATCGACAGTCTTTTCGCCCGGATCCGGAGCGGCACTGCGTTGACCCTTGGCCACTTGTCTGAGCTCGGTTTCCTCATCACGGAGAGCGCCTGGCAAAAAGCAGATTTATGGAGCAACGCGCCGCGTTCCTCTTGGGAACTCTGGCAGTTTATCGCCGTCTTCGCCGAGGAGCGAAATCTGGCCATCCCCGCCTTCTTGAAGTCGGTGACCCAACCCGACGAGGCCCGTATCGCCGTGAGCACCCACCGACGAGAGCGTGACGTGAACCGCTGGAAAACCCTCTTGGCCAACCTCCAACTGGGCCCCTCCGAAGACGCGCGGCCCGGCGGTCAGATCGAACTGCGCCTCCGCTTGGACTCCAAGGAGGCCTTGGTCGAATGGCGCAAGGCGGGGGCCGACACCTGGGCCGCGATCAAGCCCGGCAAATTCAAGGACTTCGACGAGAAGCACGCGACGGAACTCTTGGCCGAGGTGGCCCTGCTTTGGCAACCGTTGGCCCAACGGGCGCGGTACGGCTACCCGATAGAGCTCTTCTACCACGACCAGAACACCCGCTTGTTCCTGAATCGGGTGCTACGGTTGCCCGCCTTGCATCCGTTCATCGTCGGGGCGGCCGGCGAACCTTTGAACCGCCCGGAACTGCCCCTGCGCTGGACCCTCAACGATGCGGCCGACGACCATTCTGACTATTCACTGCGCCTGCTGACTGGCGAGGGACAGCCCGTGCCGCCCTTCCTTCTGACCCTCCACGGCCGCCCGACCCTCTATCTGACCCCGGACACGCTCTTCACCGGGCCTCCTGCCGAAGACCGCGCACTGGACCCCGCTCAAGAAACCCGCATCCCGGCCCTAGCCCTCGAAACCCAGGCCGGTGTCCGTTTTCTCTCCCACCTCCAATTGGCGCTGCCGCCGCGCCTCTCCTCGAAGGTGTCGGTGATCCCGCTCCAACCGCGCATCCAAGCCGAATTGGTCCAGCCCATCGTCGGTTACGACAATGAGTTCTGCTTCATGGACCTTCTGGCAGTCCGGCCCGATGGACAACCTGTGGAGCGTTGGACCGGCACCGCTTGGACCGACATCGACGCCCAAGATTCGACTCAGGGAATCACTAAAACGGGGGCTCCACGAACCGCGGATTCGCCGGAATCACTCTGGATGTTCGACCGCTCCGCTCTGGCCGAAGCAGCCCGACGGCTCGACGCCTCGGGCTTTAAGTGGGACTTCGCCCGCCAGCGCTGGTCCGCCAAGGTCACCCGACAATTTCCGGACCGCTTTGTCCCGTGGCTCAAGTCACTCCCGCTGTCGCTCGAACTCGACCTTCGCGGTGAACTGGCCTCGTTCCTGCATTCCGAGATCGCAGGAACCGTGAAGTTGGAGGTTCAAGAATCCGGCATCGACTGGTTCGACCTCTCGGTCATCGTGGATGTTTCGGACACATCTCTCTCCCAAGACGAGATCAAGCTTCTGCTCAATGCCCGAGGCAAATGGGTCCGCCTCTCCGAAAAGGGATGGCGAAAACTGGAGTTCAAGCTGTCGGCTGAAGAAGACGAGCAACTGGCCCGTCTCGGACTCAATCCCCATGAACTCAGCTCGGAGAAACAGCGCCTGCACGCGCTCCAATTGGCCGACCCCGCCGCCCGCCAATTCCTCTCGGAAGCGAGCTACGAAAAGGTCCAACGCCGCGCCGCAGAACTGAAGGCCCGGGTGACACCGGAAATACCGGTGGAGATCCAGGCTGAACTGCGCCCCTACCAGAAGGAGGGCTTCCACTTCCTGGCCTACCTGAGCACCAACCGCTTTGGCGGCATCCTCGCCGACGACATGGGCTTGGGCAAAACCCTCCAGACCCTCACTTGGATCGCCTGGTTGCGAGGCCAGTACGCCAAGCCAGAGCCCATTCTGGTGGTGTGCCCCAAGTCGGTCGCCGACAACTGGCGCTCCGAGACCGCACGGTTCCTGCCAAGCATTCGTCCGCGGGTCTGGAGCAGTGATGACATGAAATCCCTGCCCAGCCAGACCGGCTCGGCCGATTTGCATATCATCAACTACAACCAACTGCGCTCCATCGGCGAAAAGCTCCACACGAAATTTCTGGCCGTGATCTTGGACGAGGGACAGTACATCAAGAACCCGGGTTCCGTCACCGCCCTGATCGCCACCCGGATCGAAGCCAAGAACCGGGTGCTCTTGAGCGGAACTCCCATCGAGAACAAGCTGATGGACTTATGGAGCCTCATGGCCTTCGCGATGCCCGGCATCCTCGGCAACCGGGCCGATTTCCAGAAGCTCTTCGACGCCAAGGAGGACCCCCTCTGCCGGCGGCGTCTCGCGGCACGGGTCCGTCCGTTCCTGCTCCGACGGACCAAGATGCAAGTCGCCAAGGACCTGCCCGAGCGCATCGAAGAAGACCTGCTCTGCGAACTCGAGGGTGAACAGAAGACCCTCTACAAGGCGGAGCTCAAGCGAGCTCAACAAATGCTTCTGGGCATCAGCACTGCCTCCCAGCTCAACAAGAACCGTTTCAACCTGCTCACCTCCCTGCTTCGGTTGCGCCAAATTTGCTGCCACCCGAAATTGGTCAAGGAGGACTCCAAGGCCGAGAGCACCAAGGTCGAAGCCCTGCTGGAGACCCTCGATCCCATCATGGAAGAAGGCGGCAAGGTCATCGTCTTTTCCCAGTTCGTCGAAATGCTGGGATTGCTGAAGAAAGCCATCGCCTTGCGGAACTGGCCGACTTTTTACTTGGCTGGAGACACCGAGAACCGCGGCGAACTCGTTCAACAATTTCAGGAGCATCAGGGCGAAGCGATCTTCCTCATCTCACTCAAGGCGGGTGGCTTCGGACTCAACCTAACGGCGGCCAGCTACGTCGTGCTGTTCGACCCCTGGTGGAATCCGGCCGTGGAAAACCAGGCCATCGATCGGGCACACCGCATCGGTCAACGGCAGACGGTCATCGCCTACCGGTTGCTCATCAAAGACAGCGTCGAGGAGAAGATTCGCTCACTCCAGCGATCCAAGAGCCAACTGGCCGAGGATGTGTTGGGAGAGGACAAGTTCGCCCAAGCGCTCACGCTCGACGACCTGCGGTACTTGTTCGAAGGGTGAGCGGGAAAAGCCCGCCTGGGGGGATTGCCCGCTTGTGCAAGCTTTCCTGCGGAACGCCGGGTCCGGAGACCTGAGCCGACAGTGGGCTTTCTTGGGAGGACAACGATCCCCAGGGCTGATCACCAATAACGGGGCACCGAGGGATCGGCTTCGCGGCTCCAGCGGTCGATGCCACCGGTGAGGTTCACCAAACCGGTGAAGCCCTTCTCCTCCAAAAACGCGATCGCGTGGGCACTACGCACCCCGTGGTGGCAATACACCACCGTGCCCCCATCGGCGGCACACCATTCTTCGAGTTCCTGCCACCGCGCCTCCAATTCCGAGAGCGGCAGCAGTCGCGAATCCCGCAGCGCACAGTGGGCGTGTTCTTCCGGCTCGCGCACATCGAGCAACCGGATGGGACCGGTCTCGTCGATTTGGGCCTTCAAATCCTTCGGCGTGATGGAAGTCATAGTCGGGGGCGGCAAACCCAAGGAATGGTCAGACTGAATGAAACAAAGGCAGAGCGAGGGATCCCCAGCGTCTCGGAACCTGCGATCTCAGCTGTTCAACCCAGCCAGGTGGCGTTCGGCCTCAATCGCCGCAGAACAGCCGAGCCCAGCGGCCGTGATGGCCTGACGATAAACCGAGTCCACACAATCACCGGCCACAAACACGCCGGGAATCGTGGTCCGCACCGTTCCATCGGTCTTGAAATAGCCATTCTCGTGGAGATCCAAAGTACCCTTGAAAAGCGAGGTGTTGGGCACATGACCGATGGCCACGAACACCCCGGTACACGGCAGGTGTGATTCGGCACCGGTCTTGAGGTTCTTGAGCTTCACGCCCGTGACCTTGTCGGCGGCCACATCGGTGACCTCGGTCACCACGCTGTCCCAGACCATTTCAATCTTGGGATTGGCCAACGTGCGTTCAGCCATGATTCGCGAAGCCCGCAGCGTGTCGCGGCGGTGGATCAAATACACCTTGGAGGCGAAGCGCGTCAGGTAGGTGGCCTCCTCGCAGGCCGAGTCGCCGCCGCCGACTACCACCACCGGCTGATTGCGGAACATGGGCAACGCACCGTCACAGGTGGCGCAGTAGGTCACGCCCTTCTTCTCCAGCTCGTCTTCGCCCGGGACATCGAGGTGCTTGTGGCCGGCACCGCTGGCGATGATCAATGTGCGCGTCTGGACCGGCTCGCCATCGACGACGAGTTCGGTCACACCGTCGCCAAACTTCACCGAATCCACAGTGGCAAACTTCACTTGGGCCCCGAACTTCTCGGCCTGGGCCTGCATGCGAGTCATCAACTCATAGCCATCGACCCCCTCGGGAAAGCCCGGGAAATTTTCAACGATGCTCGTGGTGGTCAGGAGTCCGCCCGGCATCGTGCCCGTGAGCACCAGCGGCTTGAGATTGGCGCGAGCCGTATAAATGGCGGCAGTCAGACCGGCGCAGCCAGTCCCAATGATGACGACGTTTTCCATGTTCGTTCTAAGAGCGTACTCGGAAAGCCCGCCGCGGCCAAATCGCAAATCCCGCACAGCATCCGCGCCTCAACCCATTTGGGATTCGCCGTCGGAGCGACGCGAGAACCGCTCACCAAGATCGGGAACCAAGATGATGGATTCAGGATCCAGGATTCCCCTTCTCTCCCGATGTCCCGTGATTCGCGATTACCCCCTGATCGGCTCGGGTGCTGTGCATGTAAGACGTATGGGTGATCGCCAGATCGGGCGCGTCACCGCTGACAACGTCGACTCCACCTAGCCTGCATGACAACGACAATAGCCGCTTCCATGCTCACTCCCTTGGATTCGTCCAAGAACACTCGCCCCGACCGCCTCATCCGTTGGGCATTGGTGGACAGCGGAAAGGCCTCCCGGACGACGGTCGAGCGTCAGCTCTCGCTAGACGGTTGTCTCGAGTGGGTGGGATCGTTCAATTCGGGCCGGGATGCGCTCGACACCTTGCCCGAACTGGAGCCCGACGTGGTGGTCATGGAACTCGAATTGCCGGATATCGACGGAATCGAGTGCATCGCCCGACTCAAGGCCCTGTGCCCCAGCAGTGAGATCCTGATCCTCACGACCTACGAGCATCCTGAGGCGGTGGTCGCCTCCTTCCGCGCTGGAGCCACTGGGTATCTGGTCAAGGCCACCATCGATCCCCAGCGGGACGTGCTACGGCAAGCCATTCTCGATCTTCGGCGGGGCGGATTTCCCCTGTCGAGTTCCCTCACCCGCAAGGTCCTGGAGCTGACGATCGAGCGCCCCTGCGACTTGCCGAGCCTGGCTGCGATGGGCCTCACGCTCCGCGAGCAGGAGGTCTTGAGCGCCTTGGCCCGCGGGCGCCGATACAAAGAGATCGCCGACGAGCTCACCATCAGCCCCCATACTGTCCGGGCCCACATCCATTCCATCTACGACAAACTCGAGGTCCGCACCAAGACCAAGGCGGTCGATGCATTCAGAACCCGGATAAACCCTCCGCGGGTCCGCCCAGAACGCAAACCGCGTTCCAACGCCCGGAAACCCGACGACCTCTCCCCGACGGTTGATTGATAGAGCACCCCAACCAACGGGTTTTTGGCGACACTCGAAACAAGAGATGAACCGGTGGCTCAGAAATCGTGCGGGTGCATTGACGTGGAATCTACCGACGGGAAACAGCAGCCCAGCAACACCTCACCTCACCTCACCGCTCTGTCACTGCCAAAGGCCCCAAAACCGGAGAGTTAATGACCGCGGCCTCAACCTTGGAACCGACCCGACCTAGCTAGGCTGCCCGTCAGCGATGCCCACTCTTCGTGAGCCATCCACTCGAACCTATTCACCGCTCGGCAAGACCTTATACCGCCGTCTAGGTCTAGAGGAGGGCAGCCTCGATCCCTTCACCTGGCTATCTTTTGAAAAAGTACGAACTTCATTCATCGCCGCCTCATCGGAAGAACACCCCGAGAAGCGTCATCTGCCCATAACTCGACGATCCCCAGAACTCCGAGCTTCCTTCACCCCGGGTGGAACCCACGGGGAAAAAACCGGAAAATGGCATAAACGCTTTGCGAAAACTGACCGGGTTCTTCCAGTCGCCCCCTGTCTGACGAACTTCGTAGCCGGCCGAGCGCAAGGAGAGCACATCGAGATCGCTGGCGCGCGCCACTTCGGCTTCAGCTTCGTGGAAGATGTCCAAGTCGTGGCTGTAACGCGGAGAATCTTCTCCTGCATTCAGGACCAAACCGCCCGCAAAGTGACTCTCCTCGCTCCGATGGGCAGCCAAGATACGCAGGACCTGCTTCTGGAGGACGGTCAAAGGCATGCATGGAGTTCCTGGGCCCGCTGCCATGCTTTGTGGTCGCCCTTGCGGAGATTCAGCACGATTTCCCGCACATCCGCTTCGGTCCGAGGAACGAACTCCGGGTTCCACCACCAGAAGCAACTGTGGAAATCCCTCACGGCACGCCGGGCCATCTCCACCACCTCAGGGGGGATGGTTCGACGATCTGTCACCGTTGCGGTGGACTCAGCGTTCACAAGGCAACGTTAGCCCGCTCGAACCTACGTCTCAAGCATCCCAACAGCACGGTCGGCACCCATCTCAGGCGCAGGCACGCCCACCAACACTCAAGCTTCCACGCGGTACATGCGGAGATTCGGGCTTCGAACCGCCTCAATCCCACGCCCAGATCGACCTCCACCCACACCGCCCTCTTAGCCGGTGGTCCGAAAAATGGGGACCACTTCATCCCTTTTCCTGTTCCCCCGGTGACGGTTTTTAATGCACCTTTTGCCTGTTTTTAAGAAGACCCGGAGCTCGGGCTACTAGAAGTGCTCTACCGGCTCGATGAGCCACCATTCCGACCGTGACCGCCGCTTGGCCGAAAACCGAGGGAAACGAGACGTTCAGCCAGACCCGATGGACCTGGGTGCTGAGGGCGACCCATGGAAGCGCTGAGGAGTCGGTCGAGGCTTGGGAATCGCTGGTCCGACAGTACTGGAAACCCCTCTACGTGTTCTGCCGGAAGAAGGGTGACTCGCCGGAGACGGCGGAGGACCACGTTCAGGGATTCTTCCACGAACTCTTGTCCCATCGGCGATTGACCGGCGTCGATCCGGCCAGTGGAAAGCTTCGTAACTGGTTGATGGCGGTGATGGTTCAGCACCGGAGCCGGGTATGGCGCGCGGCCCAGGCCCAGAAACGTCGTCCGTTCGGGGGCTTTGATCCCCGCGAACTCTCCGAAATCGACAAGACCCTTCAGATCAAGGGAACGGACTCCGCCGAGGACGCTTTTCAGCGCCAGTGGGCCCACGATCTGCTCGAACAGGCTTATCAGGAAATGCGCGGCCGATATGCGGCCCGTGGACAGGAAGCCAAGTTCCAGCGCTTCTGGCCACGGTTGGCCCCCGGAGCCCGACCCGAGGAACATCATGCACTGGCAAAATCCCTCCGGATGACACCGGGGGCACTGGCCACAGCGCTGTGGCAGTTCCGGCAGGAATACCAGCGGATCCTCCGGAAGACTGTGAGGGCGACGCTCGAGGAGGGTGACGATGTCGACGCCGAGCTGCGGGAACTCATCCGGGCCCTGTCAGAACCATAACCCACGGCCGATGATCCAAGGTCCCCAAATCGACGGTCCATGACCCGGATTTGCAATCGGTGCGGGGTGGCGTTCACCGGCCACGAGGAGGGCGACTCGGAGTGCCCTGCCTGCATGCTCCGCCTGGGCCTGATGGGGCCAGCCGCACCGGCCACCCCAGGAAGGCAGGGCCCCGGGCCGGGCGACCGGATCGGCGAATGGGTGCTGCAGCGACTCCTCCGACGGGGCCCGCAGGCCACGGTATTCCTGGCCACCGATGCCTCCGGGTCGCGGACGGTGGTGATCAAGTGGCTCTCTCCGTCGTTGGTGCAGGATGAGGTGGCGCACCACCGCTTCCTGCTCGAGGCCTCCCGCCGGATCGACCACCCGAATGTGGTGCCGGTGCTCGACTCGGGCTCCCACGGCGACACTCCCTATTTGGTGATCCCGTTCTACGCAGGCGGGTCGCTGGCCGACTGGGTCGATACCACTTGGGGGCCGCCCTCGGGGTCCGACCGGCCCGCACTCCGACCCGATCTGGACTTCCGACAGATCGCCCGGTGGGGGCTTGAGGTTGCTCAGGCCGTGGGCTGCCTCCACGAACAGGGCATCATCCACCGCGATCTGAAGCCGTCGAACCTCCTGCTCGACGACGATCAGCAGGTCCGCGTGGGCGATTTCGGTATCAGCGGATCGGTGGCGTCCGACCAGCGGATAACCCCGACCGGTTGGGTGCTCGGTTCCCCCGGCTACATGGCCCCGGAATGGGTTTCGGGCCAGGTGACCGGCGGCACGGTGACCGCCGACATTTACGGCATTGGGGCCATTCTGATGACGCTGCTCACCGGGCAACCGCCATACACCGGCCCGAACGCGCTGGCGGCGCTGCGAGAAGCCTCCGAGACGCCGGTATCCACGCCCCGGAGCCGCAATCCATCGGTGCCGCGCGACCTCAATACCATTTGCGCCCGGTGCCTGTCGCGGGATCCCGGCAGGCGCTACCGCTCGGCCCGCGATCTCGAAGACGATCTCGAACGTTTCCTGCGCGGGGATGCACCGAGGGCTCCCGCTCCCACGGCCTTCGGGCAACTCATCGACTGGGCGCGCTGCAACCGGTTCACCGCAGGCATGCTGGGGACGACCGCAGTCGCCGCCGTAGTCGTGGCCGCGATCAGCCTATCGGCCCTAGCCAGGGTGTCCGCGGCCCGCGATGAAAGCCGGCGGCTGGCCGAGGATCGGCGGCGGACGGTGGTTCGGCTTTGGACCGAGAAGGGCTTCGATTCGATGGCGCGCCATCGGCCTGGCGAGGCGATGGCCTGGTTCGGGGCGGCCTGGCAATCGGAGATCCTGGCGGGAACCTCGAATACCACCTCCGTCCATTCCCTGTCGCTGGAGGCCTGCCTCTCGGAGTTTCTGGAGCCGATCCAGGTGGTGGCACTGCCCACCGACGCCACCCATGTCTGGGCCTCGGAATCGGGCTCCAACCTCGTGGCCATCGCCGAGCGGGGACGGATCTCCCGATGGTTGGCGACCGATACCCGCCCTCAGGTCGATGAGATAGACCTCGAGCATGCGTTCCTGGGATTCTTTCCTCAGGCCGGGGAACTCTATCTTCACGCGCGGGGGGCCTCGAATCGGAACCACCTGATGTGGATCGACGGCAACCCAAAGCACCCACCGGGTTCGATGACGATCTCGGGCCA
>Ga0214923_10007000_pt1 | contig 12433 bp, 10 predicted proteins | sample LL1510_MetaG_FD_177993 | JGI IMG/M metagenome (GOLD analysis project Ga0214923, IMG submission 177993) | Freshwater microbial communities from Lake Lanier, Atlanta, Georgia, United States - LL-1510 | ecosystem: Environmental > Aquatic > Freshwater > Lake | place: USA: Georgia | collected...
GAATGAGCGCCCGCGGACGACCGCTTCGCCCGACAAGGCTCCGCCAATGATGGAGAGCAACGTCGCTGTCGCGCGCTGGTCAAAGACGGCAACACCCTTACGCGAGGTTGGCTTGATGGCTCCCAGCATGCGTGTGCAGCGCTGAACGGCGTCGCGACGAGCCTTCTCAGGATCGATGTCACGCGGTCCGCGGCCGGCGCTCATGCCCCAGCCACTCTGGTCTTCGTGTCCATCGGTCGCAATCGCCTCGACCGAGAGGTAGGCCATGGTGCGTCCGTAGGTTGCGGCAATCCCGGTCGTAGAAGCGATTGCGCCCGAAGCGGCGTAGTCGGCGTAACCAGCTGAGTCGACCTGACGAATACGCGCGTCCGAGGAACGAACCGCTTTTTCCAGTTCGATGGCCATCGCAATCTTTTCGTCGAGGCTGACGCGGTCGATGTCATCGCTCGAAAGTTCGAGATGGGGGGCAACCACACCATCGGGCGAAGCAAAAGCCACGAACTCATCTTCTGTCGCAAAGCGAGTGTTGTCACGAGCTTCACGAAGTGCTTCAGCAACTGCTTCCTCGTCTAACGAGCCAGCCCACGCCGAACCGACACGAGCACCGTTTGCCGAGTCGACCAGGACGCGAATACCGATACCATCCGACGCGGCAGTCGTGAGGTCCTCGATCTCGCCTTGGTAGGCACGGACTTCGTTTTCGCTCGAACGACTAACGAAGACTTCAATCTGCTCGGAGCCTTCAGCGCGTTCGAGAATCCCCTTGGCAATTTCGAGAAGTTCGCTCATGCTGCCGTACCACCAATGGTCACGCCCGTGAGGCGCATAGTGGCCTGACCGGTACCGACGGGCACTTGTTGGCCATCCTTGCCACATGTTCCTGGCGAGGTAGAAAAATCATTTGCGACAGCGTCAACGCGCTTGAGCACTGCCGGCCCATTTCCGATCAGGTTGCACTCACGCAACGGCGTGGTGATTTCGCCGTTCTCGATGAGGTAGGCCTCGGTCATTCCAAAGACGAAGTCACCCGTCGTGGTGTTGACCTGACCGCCACCGAGCTGCGCGACATACACGCCACGCGGAGTAGAAGCGATGATCTCCTCAGGCGTCAACGCACCGGGCATGAGATACGTATTCGTCATGCGAACCATCGGCAAGTGCGCGTAGGTCTGTCGACGACCGTTACCCGAGGACACGCGACCTTCTTTGCGGGCACGCATGTAGTCCCACATGTAGTCGGTCAAGACTCCATTTTCAATGAGAACGTTGCGCGCCGAGGGGCGACCTTCGTCGTCAATGGCGAGGTACCCCCACTCATCGAGCATCGTGCCGTCATCGACCAGCGTCACATGTTCACTCGCGACCTGTTGACCGACCATTCCGGCGTAGACGGAAGCTTGCTTCAATATGGCATCACTTTCAAGGCCGTGACCGCAGGCTTCGTGGAACAAGATGCCACCGGAGCCACCGGCCAAGACGACGGGAAGGTCGCCAGAGGGTGCGGGACGGGAGTTCAACTTGGTGATTGCCTGCTGGGCGGCGCGACTGGCCGCTTCAGTGATGCGATCGGTCGTCATCCACTCGAAACCACGGGTCGCTGCCACTGGGCGATAACCCGTCTGCATACCGGTGTCACCCGTTGCGACGGTCTGCACATTGAAACGGGTCCGAACTTGGTGGTCGCCAGCAAAGACACCGTCGGTGTTCGCGACGAGGAAGCGACGCGACGTATCACCCAAACCAACTTGGACCTGAGAAATGGCCGCCCCTTGGCTCCGCGCGACATCGTCGGCCAGCAACATCATTTCAACTTTGCGGGCTTTGTCCACTGACTGGGGCAGTTCGTCGGCGCGAGTGGGGTGGTCCCGATACGCCTCAAGGGAGACGGTCGTCGTTCCCCCGCCACCGGATCGAGCGACCGCCGCGGCAGCTTCGGCTGCCTTCAAGAGGCCCGCTTCGCTCAAATCGGCGGTGTGAGCGAAACCAGTTGTCTCACCAATGACCACGCGGATTCCAGCTCCGCGCTCCCGACCGGAGGTCAACTCCTCGATGCGGCGCTGATCCAACATGGCCGAACTCGTCTGGCGATCTTCAACGAATACCTCGGCAAATTCGCCTCCCCGGGACGCTGCTGCGGCCAGGACGCGCTCTACGAGGTCTTTTTCAATCAAGGTGTGTGAACTCATCGACAGCAGGCTATCGCCCAGAAGGACTAATGAGGTGAGGGAATTAGGCTGGATTCGTGATACTGGAGTCCATTGAGTCACCGGAAGACATTCGCGGCCTCAGCTACCGCCAGCTCGAGAAACTCTCCGGCGAGATCCGGTCTTTCATCATCGAAGCCGTCACGCAGACTGGCGGGCACCTCGGTAGCAACCTCGGAGCCGTCGAGCTCACTTTGGCGCTCCACCGAGTATTCGAGTCGCCCCGCGACATCCTGCTGTGGGACACCGGTCATCAGGCTTATGTGCACAAACTTCTGACGGGGCGTCGCTACGGATTCAGCCGCCTGCGCAAGCGCGATGGAATTTCTGGCTACCCCAATCGCACCGAGAGTGAGCACGACTGGATTGAGTCGTCACACGCCTCGACGGCCTTGTCCTACGCACACGGGCTCTCTGTCGCACTCGAACGACGCGGCGAACTGATCGGTAAGGGCGGACGCCGTCGCGTCGTCGCCGTAGTGGGAGATGGATCGCTGACCGGTGGTATGGCCTACGAAGCACTAAACAATCTTGGCCATCACAATCAACGGTGCGTCATCGTTCTGAACGACAACGGGCGCAGTTATGCCCCGACCATCTCCAAACTCTCCGAATCGCTCACGCAGTTGCGGTTGAACAAGACCTACGTCTCGACGCGTCGTCGGCTCCGCGATCGTTTGAAGTCCGCACCGGGCCTCGGACGATTGGCCTACCTCGGTGTTCATGGCGTCACCAACGTGGTGCGCGAGATGGTCACTCCACACACATTCTTTGAGAATCTGGGCGTTCGCTACGTCGGACCCATTGACGGTCACAACATCGAAGCGATCGAATCGGCGCTGAGCAAAGCAGCCGAGTGGGACGGACCAATCGTGGTGCACCTCCTCACCGAGAAGGGTCGCGGCTTTAAAGCGGCCGTCGACGACAACATGAAACTGCACGACTACAAGGTTCCACCCAAGCTCGATGACGAGTACGTGCCGACCATGTCGTTCACCGAATCATTCTCGCGTTCGTTAGTCGAAGTTGGCGAAGCCGATGAGCGCATTGTGGCGCTCACAGCGGCCATGGCCGGACCGACCGGACTACTGCCCTTCCAGCAACGCTTTCCCGATCGATTCTTTGACGTCGGAATTGCCGAACAACACGAGGTGACGGCCGCGGCCGGCATGGCCATGGGTGGACTCAAGCCCGTCGTGTGCGTCTATTCGACTTTCTTCTCACGAGCATTTGATCAAGCCAACTTGGACGTGGGCCTCCACGGGCTACCCGTGGTGATGGTCCTCGACCGCGCCGGCATCACCGGTGACGACGGTCCGAGCCACCACGGCATTTTGGACATGGCCCTCTCGTTGGCGATTCCGGGCATGACGGTCTTTGCGCCGTCGAGCGCAGAAGAAGTGTCCGTCATGTTGCGAAGCGCCCTGTCACTGACCAGCCCAAGCGTGTTGCGGTTTCCGAAGACGTTGCCGCAACCACTCGACGGCGGCGTCGGTAACGGTCTCCACGCCCGTCGCATTCGAGAAGGCGACGGCTCACTGTGTGTCATCGGTGTTGGCAAAATGACCGCCTCTATCTATGCGGCCCTCGGACTCCTCGGCGACGACGCGCGCTCGATCACCTTGTGGGACGCCCGAGTCGTGCCAACCAGCGACGATCTCATCAGCGACGCCTTGCGCCATGACCGCATCGTCACCATCGAAGATGGTGTGCGCCACGGTGGGGCTGGCGAATATATCGTCGACCAGATTCAACAGGCAGCCGATCGCGCAAAGCAGACTCTGCCACCAGTTCACATCATGGGCGTTCCTCGCGAATACTTGCAGCACCACTCCCCTGATGCGCTTTTGGCCGAGCTGGGCCTCGACCCGACCGGGATTGCTGACACCCTCGGCCACATCTTGCGCAACGAGATCATTGCCGAAAGGACCGCTCCGGCGGCCCCTCGACCGCACTACATGCCCTAATGCGCGGGTAGTTTGCGGGCATGGAGTTCCCCCTTGTTCGAACCGACGACGAGTGGCGCCAGCGGCTCGACGCTGACCGCTTTGCCGTGCTGCGCGAAGCGGCCACCGAACCCCCGTTCACTGGCTCGCTCCTGCACGTCAACACCGAAGGTCAGTTCGACTGCGCAGGCTGCGGAGCCCTGCTCTTCACCACCGACCAGAAATTCGATTCAGGATGTGGTTGGCCGAGCTTTGATCGCTGTGTCCCCGGATCCATCATCGAGCGACCAGACCACTCATTCAATATGGTTCGCATCGAAATCTTGTGCGCCAACTGTGGCGGTCATCTCGGACACGTCTTCAACGATGGTCCGACCTATACGGGACTTCGCTACTGCGTAAACTCGCTCGCCATGGAGTTTGAAGCCGCTGAGGCTGACGCGAACTAAACGTCGAGGAACCGGCGTATCGCGAGCGACGAGCCAATCGAGCCAATCGACATACCGAGCAGTCCCACGACTGAGGCTGTGCCGACAAACGCAGTGGTCGACAACTTGAACTGATCGTGCAGCGGATACCACGTGTGCAGAACCACTAACAGTCCCACGGCGAATCCTGAGCCAATCAAACCCTGAACAAAACCCTCACTCACAAACGGAATCCGAATGAACCAGTTGGTCGCGCCGACGAGCTTCATCACGGCAACCTCCCGGCGTCGAGCAAAGATGGCCATGCGGATGGTGTTCAAAATCAAGACCGTGGCCGAAATCAACAAGATACCTGCGAGACCGGCGAACACGTATTGGGCGACGCGGATGACTTTTTCCATCTCTCGCACCTGCTGTTCCGGTGCGGTCACGGTCAGGACCCCCGGTTGTCCAGTGAAGGACGTCTCCACCACGAAAACATTGGATGGCTTGGTCGGGATGCAGCGGAAGGACGAGGGCATGTCGGAGACTTGCAGGACCGACGACTCTGATTTTGGAAGGAGGCTCTTGGCCTCTTCGTAGTCCTGTTGCTGGGTGTAGAACGTGCAGGACTTCACGAACGGGAGTGAGCCCAGTTGGTCGTTCACTGATGTAATTTCCGCCGCGCTCGCTGTCGGCTTCATCCAGATGGTGACCCGTGTGCCCTGTTGCCAGTGCGCCGAAGCCTGCGCGGCGCTTTGCTTCAACATGAGAGCCGCGCCGACGAGGAACAGCGAGACGGCGACAGTCAAGACCGCAGCGATCGTCATGAGGCGATTACGCCACAGATTGGCCGTCGTCTCGCGGAAGGTGTAGCGAAGGAAGCTGAGCATTACTGAACCGCCTCAGCTTCGGTCTCATAGAAACCCCGACTCTCGTCACGGACTAGTTCACCATCGACGAGCTCAATGACGCGCTTACGCATGCGGTCAACGAGACCCTTGTCGTGCGTCGCCATCACCACGGTGGTTCCCGCGCGGTTGATGCGCTCGAGGAGCTGCATGATCTGTTCCGTGTTGGCGGGGTCGAGGTTTCCCGTCGGCTCATCGGCCAAGAGAAGGAGGGGGCGGTTCACGAAGGCGCGAGCCACGGCCACACGCTGCTGTTCACCACCGGAGAGCTCTTCGGGCTTGTTGTCGGCCTTGTCGGAGAGGCCAACAAGTTCCAAAACTTGCGGCACTTGCTGGCGAATTGTCTCGGCCGGGCGGCCAATTACTTCGAGGGCGAAGGCCACATTCTCGAAAACTGTTTTGTTCGGTAGTAATCGGAAGTCCTGAAAAACACAACCGATGTTGCGGCGCAAGTACGGCACGCGCCACTTCGGCATCTTCAAGATGTCCTTGCCCGAAACGTGAATCTGACCGGAATCTGGTAGCTCTTCGCGCAGTACGAGACGCAGGAACGAGGTCTTTCCCGATCCCGAGGAACCTACGAGAAAGACGAAGTCGCCTTTGGCAATCTCGATTGAGAGGTTCCGTAGGGCGACGGTGCCATTGGGATATGTCTTTTTCACATCCTGAAAACGGATCATCGGTCACCTCCTCGGCGATGTGCCCTCGACCGGGCGATAACAGGACCATCCTACCGGCGTGGCCCCAAAAAATGAGGACAGCCCTATTCCATTCCGCGGCGTAGACGTCGCAGTTCGGCTTCCATAAACATGTCTAAATCACCGTCGAGCACGGCTTCGACATTGCCCGTTTCGCATTCACTGCGATGGTCTTTCACCAACTGATAGGGGGCCTGGACGTAACTACGAATCTGCGAACCCCACGCATTATCACCTCGTTCACCCGTGAGTGCATCGAGTTGAGCCTTCTGCTCGGCGCGCGCACGCTCTGAGAGCTTGGCTTGAAGAATCTGCATGGCACGAGCTCGATTCTGGTGCTGGCTTCGCTCGTTTTGACAACTCACAACGATTCCCGTCGGGATATGAGTGATGCGAATAGCAGAGTCAGTCTTATTCACGTGCTGACCACCAGCACCCGACGAGCGATAGGTGTCGACCCGGAGATCCTTTTCGTCAATGTCAACGTCGCCTCCGTCGTCAACGACAAAGGGTGTGATCTCGACGCTCGCAAAACTGGTCTGCCGGCGAGCCTGTGAGTCAAAGGGACTGATTCGCACGAGTCGATGCACACCGCGTTCGGCCGAGAGCCAGCCGTATGCGAATCGACCCTTCACAATGATGGATGCGGACAAGATGCCGGCTTCTTGACCTTCGGAGACCTCGTCAATCTCCACGTCGTATCCACGGCGCTCGGCCCATCGCGAGTACATCCGCAGGAGCATCTCGGCCCAATCTTGCGCGTCGGTACCACCAGCGCCGGCGTGAAAGTCAACGATGGCGTCAGACTCGTCATACGGTCCCGACAGGAGACTTTGGAGCTCAACCTTCTCCATGTGGTTCGTAACGCTGGTCACCGTTGCCACGAGCTCATCGAGCATTGATCGATCGCCCGAATCCAGCAACTCTCGAGCCAACTCGACCATGACCTCACCATCAGCAATCTGACGACCGAGGGAGTCGAAGTCCTCTAACGCACCACTCACCCGGCCGAGATCAGTCGTCACGGATCGAGCGTGATCTTGGTCGTCCCACAGATTGGGATCAGCGGCTGCCTCACTCAAGTGAGCGTGGCGCTCCCGTAGCGCGTCGATTTTGAGGTACTCACGGGCGGCACCCCAACGTTCCCGCAACGAATCAAGTGAATTCGCCGCCTCGCGAAGAGCCCCCTCGGCCTTAGGGTCGGCCATGGCACTGCTTGTACTTACGGCCCGAGCCACACGGGCACGGGTCGTTACGTCCGACCTTGGCGTTGGGGTCGGCGGCCTTCGGCGCGTTGGCGGGGCGAGGAGCCGGCTTGGCGATCTCTTCGTCCGGAGCGATATTGGTCACTCCGCGCTCCTGCTCGGCCGTCACCGCGGGCTCTACGACGGCGTCCACGTGTGTGACAAACCGCACGAAGTCGTCATCGATGGAGCGAAGCAGCCCTTCGAACATCGCGTACCCTTCGCGTTGCCACGCCACCAATGGGTCTTGTTGGGCCATAGCTCGGAGGTGGATTCCGTCACGCAAGTGATCCATATCGCTCAAGTGATCGCGCCAACGTTGGTCGACAATCTGCAACATGATGTCGCGCTCAATAGAGCGGGCCGTGTCCAGGCCGCCCGGGTACTGCGCGCACTTGGCCTCGTAGGAGGTCACGGCGTCGTTCGTCAGCGCCACCAACAGTTCATCAGTGTCGCGGAAAGAGAGAACTTGCTCTTCGGTGATGGACGGCGTGTAGTAGTTGTTCGCTTCTAAAAGGAGGGCGGCGGGATCCCACTCTTCGGAGAACTCACTCGGGCAGCGTGAAGCGACAACCTCGCCCAACTTCTCTTCCAGCAGTGTGAGGGCCGTCTCGTGGAGATCATCACCCTCGAGAATCTGCTGGCGTCGCGCGTAGATGACCTTGCGCTGCTCGTTCATCACTTCGTCGTACTTAAGGACGTCCTTACGAATCTCAGCGTTACGGCCTTCCACGGTGTTTTGGGCGCGCTCGATGGCCTTCGTGACCATCTTCGCCTCGATGGGCTCATCGTCAGGCATCGTGCGATCCATCACCCAGCTAATGGCGCCAGTTGCAAAGAGACGCATCAGTTCGTCCTCGAGAGAGAGGTAGAAGCGTGAGACACCCGGGTCACCTTGACGACCGGCGCGACCGCGCAACTGGTTATCGATTCGTCGAGACTCGTGACGTTCGGTTCCGAGAACGTAGAGACCGCCGGCCTCACGAACTCGCTCGGCCTCTTCGGCGCAGATCGGTTCCCACGTGGCTACCGCCGCGCGAAACGCGGCGTCGTAGTCTTCGTCGCCCGGATTTAGGCCGGCGGCTTTGACGTCGCGGGCGGCAAGTCCTTCCGGATTACCACCGAGCAAGATGTCCACACCACGACCGGCCATGTTGGTCGCGACAGTGACGGCGCCCACACGTCCGGCTTGGGCCACAATCTCGGCTTCACGGAAGTGCTGCTTGGCGTTGAGAACTTCGTGCGAGATGCCGGCCTGGTTGAAGGCGCGAGACAACTTTTCTGACTTCTCGACCGAAGCCGTTCCGAGCAGCAGCGGCTGGCCGGCGTTCACCCGCTCGCGCACTTCTTCGACAATGGCACGGAACTTGGCATCCTCGGTCTTAAAGACGAGGTCGGGCAGGTCGTCACGAAGAGCCGGCTTGTTGGTCGGGATTGGCACGACGGACAGTCCATACGTACTGGAGAATTCTCCGGCTTCCGTCTCGGCCGTACCGGTCATACCAGCGAGCTTGTTGTACATGCGGAAGTAGTTCTGCAATGTGACGGTGGCCCACGTGTGGTTCTCGTCTTGAATGCGAACTCGTTCTTTGGCTTCCACGGCTTGGTGGAGTCCGTCGTTCCAACGACGACCGTCCAGAGTGCGACCGGTGAATTCGTCGATGATCTTGACTTCGCCGGCGTCAACGAGGTAGTCCTTGTCGCGGTGGAAGAGCTCCTTGGCGCGCAGCGCTTGGTTGATGTGGTGCACGTAGTTCGTTGACACCGCGTCGTAGAGGTTCTTGACGCCGAGAGCCTTTTCGACTTCAGCGATACCTGACTCGGTAAGAAGAACAGTCTTCTTTTCTTCATCCACGTCGTAGTCACGGTCACGAACCAACGCGCGACCGATGGCAGCGAACTGGTAGTAGAGACGGGTTGTCTCCGCGGCGGCACCGGAAATGATCAACGGCGTACGAGCTTCGTCAATCAAAATCGAGTCAACCTCGTCGACAATGGCGAAGTGATGTCCGCGCTGGACCATGTGCTCGAGCGAACGCGCCATGTTGTCGCGGAGGTAGTCGAAGCCCAGTTCGGTGTTCGTACCGTACGTCACGTCACAGAGATACGCGGCGCGCTTGGCTTCTGGATCGTCGATGTCCGGCCCCACGCGACCGACACTGATGCCGAGCCAGCGGTGCAGGCGACCCATCCATTCGGCGTCACGTGCGGCGAGGTAGTCGTTCACCGTCACCACGTGGACACCCTTGCCTTCAAGAGCGTTGAGATAGACCGGCAAGGTAGAGACCAAGGTCTTACCTTCACCGGTCTTCATTTCGGCAATCCAACCAAAGTGCAGCGCCATGCCACCCATGAGCTGCACGTCGTAGTGACGCTGGCCGAGGACTCGCGTCGCCGCTTCTCGCACGACCGCAAAGGCCTCAATCAAAAGATCGTCAAGAGTTTCGCCATCTGCCAGGCGCTGACGGAATTCGGCCGTCTTGGCTTGCAGCTCAGCGTCGGTGAGGGCCGCCATTTCGTCGCCCAGTTCGTTGATGGGCACCACCAACTCTTGGAGTTGACGGACGCGCTTACCTTCACCGGCCCGAAGGACCTTGCTTAAGAGACTCATAGACGTATTCACCCTACCGGAGGCCAGATTTCTGGCGTTTGCTGCAAGCGGCTGACCTGGTCTTTGACCCCACACTCGCCTACTGAGGCGTCCCGTGCGCACTCTGGCAGCCGAGGCTCTCCATCGCGTTCTCGCACATTTCACCCTCACCAACATTCATCACCGTGATGAGCATCGGGTAGGACTTACTTCTAAACCGCGCCATGCTCAGCGTCAAAAAGACGCCTTACGTGGGTCGCTTCGCCCGCGGCTGGCATCGACTTGCAACCACAGCCCGCTTGCAGCTCCCTCAGTCTAGGAGCGCACTCGTGACAGGCCCGAAACGAGTACATACCGCAAGCCAAGCACGAAAATGGCCACGGGGGCTAAGACGCGACGGAGTCCTCGAGCGGTGCGCCATTCGAATCGCATCGCGCTGATGTGGTGGGCTCGAATCATCATCTGTGGAACTCGTTTTCGCGAGACACCTTCAATATGCGTGACGACTGCATCTGGGTCAAAACCAATTTGATGGCCGGCGGCCGCAATGCGCCAACAGAGATCCATGTCTTCGGCGAACATGAAGTAGCGCTCGTCGAACCCGCCAACCTCTTGCAGCACGTTGCGACGCACCATGAAGAAAGCACCACTCACCCAGTCGATTCGGCCATCGCGGCGTGGGCGGCGATAGCGACGGGTGAAGGGATTGTTGGGCCACCAAGGAGCACACACTGCGTGCAGTGACGCGAGGAAGATATTCGGGAAGACGCGGACCGAAGGGTAGAGCTCGTTGTTGCTATCGACAATCGTGGGCCCAACGAGCGCAACGTCTGGATGCTCGTCGAGATACTTCTCGAGTGAAGCCAGCGCACCTTCGTGAACCTCGATATCCGGGTTCGAGAGGATCAAAAACTCACTCGGTGGCGCAAATGCCACGCCGCGGTTCATCGCGCGGCCGTAGCCGAGGTTGTGCATTGTCTCGACGACGGTCACGTCACTGCCCGTGAGAGTCGAAGCGGTTGCTCCCTCGGTGCTGTTATCGACCACGACGATTGCCCGTGGACCTTCTCGCTGCAAGGTATGGACGCAGTTACGTAGAACGTCCCCGGCGAAGTAGTCGACAACGACTGCGACGCTACGAGACGAAGTCACGCCGCGAGACATTACTTTCGGTCGCGAAAGAATCGCTGGAGGGCGTCGCGCCAGTCAGGCGTTGGATCAAATCCGGCCGCATCCCACTTTTCGGTCGACAACGCACTAAAGGCCGGGCGCGTTGCGGCCGGTGGCGGAGTCAGCTCGGAAGTGACGATAGGCGTCACGAATCCCTCTGGAGCTCCCGCGGCCGTGGCGGCAGCCACCGCAACATCGAACCATGACGTTGGTGGGCGGTTCGCGAAGTGCCATACGCCACCGGGACGGTGGCGTGCAAAGGTGACGAGGCCTCGTGCGAGATCGGCGGAAAAGGTCGGCGTCCCAACCTGATCGGTCACGAATCGAACCGGTTCACCCGAGGCCACCCGTCCCGCGATGACGTGCAGAACATTGCGGCCACGGAGTCCCATCACCCACGATGTTCGCACGATGGTGTCTTCAGGTCGACAGCGCCGCTCCCCAGCCAACTTTGAGGTTCCGTAGACACCCAACGGATTCGTCTGATCGCTTTCGAGGTACGGCACGGTTCCTCGTCCGTCAAAGACGTAGTCCGTAGAAACCGCAATGAGATGCGCCGAGTGTTCGTGCGCAGCGTCAGAAAGATACCCAGTGCCTCGCTCGTTAACGGCAAAACACACCTCCGCGTCACTCTCCGCACGATCAACGGCGGTGTAGGCGGCCAAGTGCACAATGACGTCGGGTCGCGCCATTGCCACTGCACGGTGCACAGCACCTTCATCTGTGATATCGAGGTCGTGATGAGTCAATCCCATTACGGAGAACTCACCCGGTTCTATCGCGCGGCCATCGGGCTGCCACGAGGGCGCCCCGCCCGGTGGAGTGACTCCCGACAAGACGTCCACGAGATCGCAACCGACCTGACCGGCGGCACCCGTGACAAGAACTTTGATCACGAAGGCTCCTCTCGTAAGTGCACGACATCACCCGTTCGAACGCAGACCTCGATGCCCTCGCTCTCGACAGTGAGCGAACCATCGCTCTCGACACGCTGCGCCCGTCCGACGAGTGGCCCGTCGCCAAGTCGTTCAACTCGCACAACGCGGCCCAGTGTGGCGAGCACTTCGTTGTACCGACCGGTGAGTTCGTCGCGCCCGTCCGCGGAATCGAGCAGCGGCACGAGAAGCTCCAACTCCGCGAGGAAGATATCGAGCATCGCGCGCGGCGCAATCGTCACTCCGACTTCGTCGCGAACGCAGGTGCCCCCGACCTCGGATGGTCCCGGCCATTGAAGATTCAACCCCAGTCCAACAACGACCCGGG
>Ga0214923_10007002_pt1 | contig 12430 bp, 12 predicted proteins | sample LL1510_MetaG_FD_177993 | JGI IMG/M metagenome (GOLD analysis project Ga0214923, IMG submission 177993) | Freshwater microbial communities from Lake Lanier, Atlanta, Georgia, United States - LL-1510 | ecosystem: Environmental > Aquatic > Freshwater > Lake | place: USA: Georgia | collected...
CTTTCTTGCCTTTAAAACTAGATTGAATATAAGTATCAAGATTTCTATACTGAAATTTAACAATAATATTGGCGTTATGCTTTTTTTTAATCTCACTTAGCTCAACAATCATTTGTTTAGCTAAGCTTAAATCTCCAGAGTGGTTATTTGCTAGTTCAGCTATTACGAATAATTCAGAGGTACCGTTGATTTCTTTCCAGGTTAACACAGAACTATCCTAGCCTAAATAAGTTAAATCAAGTATTTTGCTCAAAACCCTACAAAATTCTAAGTCTTCCATACTATCTATATCAAAGTTGCTCCACTGCGCAGTGAAGGCTGGTTCAGTAATTCCACAAAATCTCGTGTGTTCTATTTCGAATAAATCTGATCTAAATATATAGAAAGCCCCAGTTTCACTTGCTCCTAATAATCTATTTTGACGAGGTAATCTCTTTTGCTTATCGTGATTTACTGGCTCCCATTTTTCTCTGAGTTCCCAATAAAAATCATTTTTTTGGACCGCAGAAAAAATTGACCCTAATTTCTGATCAATTTTCATTTTTTTAACTGACTCTAGCCATATTTTTAAATCAATAAATGGGCTTGTTGCCTGTAGCAAAGTTACTAAAACATTTTGAATTTTAAAATCGTGTAGTACCTCCAAAACGACACTTTCTGATGAAGCACTATCTGTTGAATTTATATCGCTACGTTTATGGATTTCAACATCACAATTATTCGCGATATCTAAAATTCTATCGTCATTTGAAGAGACGATTATTCTATTTTCTGGTATTTTCTTTGCACTAATTATTGCGCGGTCTACTAGAGTTAGACCATTTATTAGCTGTAAATTTTTATCTGGTATACCTTTGCTACCCCCTCTAGCTGGGATAACTGTTAAAAGTGAATTTTGACCCATACCACTCAAATCAATCCAGTACCAAAAAATTCATTAAAAACGCTTTGTTGATCACTCTACCCGTCCTCTATAATAACTTCTATTCCACCATTCTTCTACTGATGGTTCATAATCTTTAGAGCCCAAAATTGAATTCTTTTCATCTGTGTACTTCATCAGGTATTCGGTCTGCTGTACCTTATTTAATTCTGAAAAGTTTTTTAATTCAATTACATCATCTTCTAAAACCGAGATCTTTCCATCTTTTGTTTCAGTCGGGTTTAAGTTGGTAAAATGCCTTTCAAGAACGCTTGCTCCAAGATAAATTGCCATCTTTGAAGGTAAATTACGAAGGGGAATTCTAGCTCCATCGCTACTAAAGGTTGCCGTATGATCCGAAAATCCGACTCTAAAACCAAATGTTTCTAACCAAATCATTCGATTTAAATTCACTGAAGTCAAAATGTTTGGGTACTCAGTTTTACAATGCAGTAATGAAATATTACATTCGGAACTTGAGCCGCTCAAAAATCTACACAAGAATTCGACTTCTTTAGTAGTTGTTGCCCCTGTGCTTATAAATAAATCAGTTGCAAACCCTAACACGGAATCAATCAAGTCTAGGTTAGTTGAATCGTAGCTTGCAATTTTTATTTTTTTAAACCCCGCCTCAAAAGCTCTTTCTACTCCACTTTTTGTAAAAACAGTGATCATTGGTTCAATACCTATTTCAAGGCAATAATTTACAAAACTTTTTTCATCTTCAAGCGACAGATCTAACTTCTGTAGTCTAGCCAATTCCGCCTTAAATGGTCTATACATCCCAAATCTAGAGATATTTGGATCTTCAAACTGCGCTCTATGAACTAATTCTTTCGAGTATAAAGCTTGAATTTTCGCATAACTGGCACCAGCACGTTTAGCTAATTTCGCCATTTCTAATAAATTAGTACGGGATCCATTATGATTTTGGCAAAGTTCTGCGATTATTTCCAACTTTCTATCTCCTAACCTTTTGTGCTTTCCTAAGGTCTTCAGGTGAATCAATATTTATTGTTTTATAACCGCTCCTTATATACGGAATCATCTTATTCCCTAACATTATCTGCTTTAACAAGTTCTTTCGCTGCAGCAAATAAAACCCGCCATCTTTAACAAAGACTGGCTCAAGAAGTTGACGGGGTGTGTTATCTAATTTTTGAGAGTCAAGTAATGGGTAAGCATAATGCTCCATTATCTTCAGCATCCTGTCTGGGTGGATGTCCGATACAGCTCTGCAACTTACAATACTAGACCATTCGATGTTTTTTTCCTTCAAAATGTTGGCAGTGTCATTAATCTCTAAGAATTCAGACTTAAGTCTAAACGGTGTAGTTGGTTGAAGCATCCATAAATTTTCAAACTCAATATTTTTTGCTATAAAAAACAATAAATCGCGAATTGGACTTAAGTCTTGAGCCAATATTGGATTTCGATTATGAATCAAGGTTAGTGAGTCAATCTCGTATAGTTCATCAAAGTTTTTCTCAAATATCTCAGGTGAAATCTTGGTATTAACCTCTTGAGCAATCTTCAATGAGTCTGTAGATACAATAATTTTCTCAAATATTGTGCTTTTTTTCGCATGATCATAGGTTCGCTTAACTAAACTTTTGCCATGTATCTTTCTTAGATTCTTATTTTTGACCCCTTTTGATCCAGATCGTGCTGGAATGAGTGCGATATTCTTAAGCATGGTTATATAGAGTCTTTGATAAAGTCTTTACAACTTTAACTCTAGGATCTTTGAATAAACTTGAGCAAAGGTACCAAGGATCGAACAACTTCACTGAGTTTAGATCTTTAAGGATTTCATTAAATAAGTTGAAATTATTAAAATGATTATTTAAAATAAAAACTAAATTTGGTTTCCAAAAATCACGAGGATTATACGGAATTAAACTCATTTTTTTAATTTCTAATTCGCCTAACATGTGATCATACACTTGTAACTCTAAGTTATTTATTTTCTTAGACAATAACAATGTGATTATGTCTATAGCTGTACTATTTCTAGTGTCTTTGGTTTCTGGTTCGCCTTTAAAAGCTAGCCCAATTATTAAAATTTTTGGATTTACTTCTTGGTCAATTAAGTTCATCAATTGAGTCAAATGGTATTCAGGTAGTTTGCTATTTAATTTCCTTGCAGAACTTATCACGCTATCAGGCAAATTAATTGAATCCAAAAGTATAAACGAATCCTTACTCAGACACGGTCCACCGACACCAGGAGATGGTTGCGCAATACTGTTACGAGGGTACCCGGTATTAACCTCATAAATTAATTTATTTATATCTAAATTGAACTGTTGGGCTACAATTGAAAGTTCATTCGCAAATGCAAATGTTACATCTCTATACGCATTAGACATAAGTTTTCCAAGTTCACATGCTTCGAGTGATTCACATTTGATTTTAGAATTAACAACAGAGTCAAACACTTTTTCAATTTTAGAACTACACGCATCAGTCATGCCGCAATAAATTTGCGGTATATTTACCATCTCCTTTATTGCATTACCCTCAATAGTACGCTCGGGTGCATAGCCAAAATAAAAATCAATTCCAACGGTTAATTTAGTATTTTCCATAATTTTATGGGCCATTTGTCTTGAAAAACCAATTGGGATTGTCGATCTTAAAATAACGGTATCGCCTTTTTTTATTATTTTAATAATAGAATCTAAAGATTCTTCTATTTGGCTCGTAACAATAGCTCCAGAGTGAACTGGTGTACCAACGCAGACGATATATACTGCGGGGCTAGAATCTAAATCTTTCAGAAGATAACTTTTTGTGTCAAATATATTGAAAGTCGACCCTAAAGTATTCTTAAGTATTGTCTCAAGTTCAGGTTCATAAATTCTTGGTTTAAATTCGGATAAATCTTTTATATTATCGACGTCAGAATCTACACCGATTACTGATTTACCTTTTTCGGCCATACTTAGCGCAAAAGTCAAACCAACAAATCCAAGACCAATCACAACTATTTTTTCTTCAAAATTCTGCCAGAATTGAATTAAATCAGTTATATGTAATATTCTGATTATCTTCATTTCTTTATCAAGAATTGGAATAAACTGAATTGAAGTTTTAAAGTTAATTTCTCTTTTTATTGCCATAGAAGTTAGTCTGGAATAATCATTATTTTCTAATTCGAAATCATAAAGAAATAAAAAGTCTGAACGCATTAGGTTTCTTGCTGTTAGCTCTAATGGATTTTTCCCTGGCAAAACAACTTGCTTTCTGATATCAGAGTCCGAGATGACTCCCAATACTTTATTATTCTCATCCAAAACTACAGTAAATCCGCTTGGAAGACTTGAAGTAGGGTCGTACTTCATTGCTTGGATAATATCGTGTACAGAAGAATTTAAACTTACATAATTCATGTTAGTATCCTATCGCAGGAAGTATATATTCTCTTACTAGCTCATCGCTTTGAATTAATACTGGTTGGTTATTTTTTCTGTTAAATTTATTTAGATACGCAATTCTATTTTCAATAGGAATTTTTAAAAAATCCTTAAGCGCTATCCCCCACTCATTACTAACACATATTTGCAAATTATACTCTAGTTCAAATTCAGAAGTATTGATCAAAATTGGAGTTATTCCAGCACTTAAACACTCAAGTATAGCGCCTAGTCCTGGTCTACAAATGATGGCTAAAGGTTTTACATTATTTTTTAAGTATTCATCTAGACCATAAATCACTTTATAATTCCGTGAATTTACCTCGGATGGCAAGTAATTCATCACTAACTCAGCTCCACTGTTTGCAATACAAATATGATCGGAGCATGGGACTCTTCGATAAGAAGAAAGATTCCAATAATCAAAAAGGGGAATTTGAATGAAATTTTTAAGCTTAGTGACATTTTTTTGAGAAAAATACTTAAATCCAAAGATTTGATTATATGATTCTAATAAAAAATTATTTTGCGAGTTGAGATTCCATAGAAATTGGGCAATTAGAATTTTTTTGATATTACTATTCCCAGTATTTATAAGTACGGTGTCGCAAATCAAAAAATTAAAGTAATCTAAATTCTCAGAGTTAAATCTTGACTCACAGATATTATGCTTTTCAAATTTCGTAAATGGTCCATCAAAATAGTCGTTCGAGCAAAAACCCGCTGTTTCGAAACCATGCTCAGATATTGCTTCACGAATTATTGAATTTTTGGGCAATTGACATGGCAGAAAAAATATACAGCGTAGTTGCAATTTTTCTAACTCCAACGCAATACTTATCAACCTACGAGTGTGCCCTAACCCATTGGCAGAAGCTAAAAAGGCTATTTTCATCATTGTCTAAATCATACACTCTCCTAAAAGGCGACAAATAAGCTACCACTCTAAATCTGTTGACGATGAAATAACCTCTATGTTTAAAATCTAAGATCTATTGCTCAATGATTGAGTACACATAAGATTTAGTGCACAAAATTCTTATAATTAACATAGATCTTTTTGAGTAATCCATTAAACTTATATAAGATACTTTCATGAAATCAAATTTAGTCTATTTTGGGCACGAAAAAATTATTTATAATCTTAATTCATACCAAATGTTAGAAAAATTATTTAATGATAAATTCATTATGCTTATTCCAAGTCGATTTAATAAGGAATTGTTTTCAAGTCAAAATACTATTATCTCTTCAATTTTATGGGAACCCCAAGAAGAAAGATTGTTTTGGAACTACCTTTTATGGGCAAACTTTTTAACCAAGCGAAATACGACTTTAAATATGTTTTTGAGAGTAAATTGCTTCGGTACTTCAAAAATCTATAATGCTAAATCCGTCATTAGCGCGTTGAAAAATGCATTTAGAATGTTAACTACGATAAACTGGTTCATTTTAAGAAAAATATATCGTTACAATTCTAGTGAAATATTAGGGTTTTTAAGAACTAATAAAATCATAAAATCAAATTGTGTGTCATTGTTTAAAGATGTTATTCGTTTAAACACAATAAGTAAAGTTTTTATCATTTCAACATTTAATGATCCAAGTATTTTCGATCTTGTTGAAGCATGTGATTCTTTAGGTATACCAGTAATTGTGTTACCAGAAAGTTGGGACAATATTTCCACATCAATTGCTATTCCACACAAGATAAATGGCTTATACGTTTGGTCTGACCAACAAACTAGAGAGGTGAGAGAATTCTACCCTGAATTAGTGCAAAAAACTCACGTCATTGGTAGTTATAGAATCACAAACGCGATTAATGCAAATAAACTTATGATCAATAATAATTTATCTAAAAAAAGCATCAAGATACTTTACTTAGAAGGTTACTACTTGGAAGACATCATAAATGTAATGAATAAAGTGCTGACAGCGTTAACACAAAACGAGCAATTCAAATTTTTTAATATTGAAATTATCTATAGAAATTACCCGCTAAAAAAACAAACTGATTCTAACTTTATTAGAAATGATTTATCGAAACTTAAATTGCCTCAAAATATTTCTGTAAAAAATTCTAGAAAAAATAGATTGTGGGAAGACCTTGAAGATACAGATTTAGTCATTTCAGAGTCAACAACCGCCGGATTAGAGGCTGCTTTTCAACTTAAACCTGTTATTTTCATTTATTCCAAAAAGTCTAGAAAGTACATTGATACAAAGAAAAGCTACAAATTTTCTTATGCTAGTGATTTAAAAAAGTATTTTAGCTTAATTAATATTGATGGTAAAAATTTTGAAAAAGTTTTAGCTTTAGAAATAAATAATTTGATTGTAAATCCAGAATTAAATGATGCAAAAACGAATCATCGATCAGTTACCTTAGATTTCTTTGGAAAACCTTTTGATTTTGAAATTTGGAAAGAGTTATGTGAATAAGATGGGAGCTTTGTAAATATTTGAGAAAGAAATTCAGTATGATTGTCTAATGAAAAGAGTGTTATTCTTGGGCGGTCATCCACGGATGGCTAATAACATTGAGGCACTAGATTTTAAGGTTTTTAGGGACCAAAGTTTTGAAGCTGTTTGTGCTCATTCGATTACAGAATTTTTTGACAATCAAAACATCCCATTTAATAAGTCATTAGAGAGTTTAATGAATAATCCTAAGATAAAGAGTCGCGCAAATCTTCTAGTAACTTTTATGACTGGAAAATCGTATTTTAAATCGAATTCTTTTCGAACTAGAATTAGAATTATTTTATTTAGTCAATATCGTACTGACGATTTTTCGACTTTAAAAATAGTCTTAAGGCACTTTTTTAGAGTTCAAACCTTTTTAAGTTTAATTGCATTTATTCTTGGCTTTTTGAGATTTTCACCTATAGTTTTTAAGAGGATTCTAGCTATTGGAATACACGAAGTTGAACTTCTAGAAAAGTTACTAGGTTTTGTAGATCCAGATCTTTTAATTTTTTTAGATAACGGTAATAATGAGCTTTTTTTCCTCCTATCTATTATGCCTAAACGTGCGAAAATGATTTATGTATTTTATGTATACAGCTGGGATAATGCATCTACTAAATGCTTTATTCCTGATAGATTCGACTATGTTGGCGCATGGAATCATGATCAAATAGATGAAATAAATGATATATCTAGATTCCCTAAGAAAAATATTTTTGTTGCTGGCTCTTTACTTGCTGATAAGGCTTACTCCACTTACAATAGTGTTAAACGGCCAACTTTTCATTATGGCCAGGGTAAATTACTCTTAATTGGAATGTTTAACAAGTCAAATGAAGCACAGTACTTATTAAAAATAAATGAGATTTTGAAATCTGGAAAAACGCCCTATAAATCTATCACTTATAGACCCCATCCGCAGTCAAGATCAAATTTAAAAAAGGCTATACATTTCAAACTGGAAGAGCGTGGGATTACTGTTGATCAATCTAAGAATTTTAATGTAAAAAAATTCGATGGAGTGATAAGCTTGCCCACAAGCATGATTCTTGAAGTTATTGTTTCTGGAATACCCTTAGTCGTTTTTGCCCCAATTGAAAATAATCATAGAGCACATCCTTATGAACTTTTGAATTGGAGACACTTCGAAAAGTTAAAATCTTTAAATCTTTTTACTGTCTCTGGTAATTTAAAGAATTTAGAGCAAATCCTAGAAATTGGAATTCCTGCTCAAAACACAAATCTCGATGCTAGATTTCAAACTATCTTTCCTAATTTTCAAAATTCATACGAGTTGCGAGTTAAAGAAGAAATTGATCGAATATTATACAATATTCGTGAAAAAAATTAAAAGTATGCTAATTTTATACTATGAAGTTTAAGACAATACTTAAGTATAAAATTTATAATGGCTCGCAAGCTTTTATTATGCATATTGCTAAAAGTACTTTTTATAATTCAATTAGATACCTAGAACATCAAGAAATAAGAGATTCGGCAAATTTTATTAGAAAGCATTTAGATGGTGTAGCACTTTTTGATAATAAAAAAGGTGGATACTTTCAATTTGTAATGAGTGAAGTGCAGAAGAATAGTCAATCAGGTTTATGGCTTGAATTTGGTGTACGTAGCGGAGTATCCGCGAAATTTTTTGCAAAATATGCATTACAGTATGCATATCAAAATCGTTTATATGGTTTCGATGCATTCGAAGGTATTAGAGATAATTGGAGTTCAATATCAGAACCGGCTGGCAGTTTTTCCTTAAATGGGATCGTACCCCCACCAATAACTGGATGCGAATTTGTTATAGGATGGGTAGAAGACACTTTACCTAATTTTCTAAGTGTTCATATTGACGAGCCAATAGTTTTCGCACATTTTGATTTTGATGTTTACAAACCAACTAAATTTGCTCTAGAAAGTATTCGAGAAAGACTTCGGCCCGGAAGCATAATAATGTTCGACGAATTTCATGGTTATCCTGGGTGGGAGTTTAATGAAAAAAAAGCATTGGATGAGGTACTCTCGCCAAATACCTATAAGTTTATTGCCTTTAGTCGTAAGCAAGCTGCAATTAAAATTTTATGAAAGCAAATGAAATTCACACACTTTACCAAAACAAAATTGGGAGTGAGCAAATTGCAAGTAGGAAAGCGCTGCGAAAAATAGAAAAGTTTTCAAGGAGATTCGAACGAAATTATCCAAATGGTCAAGTTGTGGAGATTGGGACTGGTATTGGAACAATTTGCCATCTTATTACTAGCACTACTAATTTAAAGTATATTGGATACGAAAGTAATGAATTTTGCTTAAAACAATTAAGATTAAATGTACCTTCAACGAATTTTATAATCAAAAATAATTTTACTGATTTTTTAGAAGAAGTAAAAGATAAAGAGTCTTTGCTAATAATTGATGATTTTATAAGTAAACCAAACTTATCACTTTTACTAAGAACAATTAAGCCAAATTACATTATTATTGAGAGACATAGATTCCAAACCAGAAGAGATGTTGTTTCTATAATTAGCTCAAATCATAAGAATTTTTTATTTAGAATTAGATTATATATTTTTTCTCCTGACTCAAAAAAGGGGGCATTTGTAATGACCATGTACAATAATAATCCTCCTATTTTAAGACCTATTACCCAACTGATAAAATATATTTCTATTTACCGATTCAAATTTGTAAATCTAAATAGAATTTATCGAATACTCAGATTTGGCAGAGTATATAGCCTAAATACATTCCGTAGGATTGATAAATTGAAGCATAAATTACTCAAAATGAACTAAATTATTTTTAAAATAACCAGGTTTCTCAAATAAACTAGTATAATTGCACTATGTCCGAAAAAAGTGTAAGAATCGAAAAATCTGGGCGTTTTATATTTTCAAAAAATTTTGACGTCAATGTAATTAGTACTAGAGTTCAAAATCTAGTTGAAGTCTCAATAAACAACCATGAGAAATTTTCAACATATTCCGACGTAGATCAAAAAATTTTGCAAACACTAAACACTACAATTGAAGTAAGTAGGTTATCTGAATCCGATCACTTAAATTTTTTTGATGAGAAAAAGTTTGTTTTAAGTAGACAAGAAGTTGAATGGATAAACAGAGCTCCGGATTGCGATATTGTAAATTATTTAATTTATCGATACAAATTTCGGAACTGGCCGAGATCTAAAACACTTTCTGATTTTCCAATACATCTCCTTATAGAACCAACATCAATTTGAAATATTCGATGTGTTATGTGCTTCCAAGTGGATAAATCATTTGCACAGAAAGATTATATGGGAAGAATGCCGATGGAAATGTTTAGTAAAGTAATTGAAGAGGCATCTTTGAATTCCTGCAAGGCAATAACGTTAGCTTCAAGGGGTGAACCGACTTTGCATAAAGATCTGCCTTTAATGTTGGAATTGATATCGCAGAAGAACTTTCTTGACATAAAGTTAAACACAAACGCTACCAAATTAACTGACGATCTGTGCAGAGCAATTTTATCTTTTGGTGTGAGTGAATTAGTTTATTCTGTGGACGCGGGCACTAAAGACACATATGAATCAATAAGAGTTGGTGGAAAATTTAATGATGTGGTTCAAAACATAGATACTTTTAATGAGATAAGGAGAGCTGAGTTTCCTGATTCGAGAACTGTAACTAGAATTTCAGGCGTAAAAGTTAATGAATCTCAAGATATCAGTCAGATGATAGATTTTTGGTCAGAGAGAGTTGATGAAGTTACTATCAAGCCTGCCATTCCTAGATGGGATTCTTATAATAACGATTTAACTTTTAGATTAGAGCCGTGCGAACTACTGTGGGAAAGGGCTTATGTTTGGTATGACGGAAAAATAAACCCCTGTGATTTTGACTATAAGTCATATTTGAGTGTTGGGAATGTAGAAAAAACTAGCATAAAGGAAGCTTGGCTCGGTAAAGGGTATACAAAGCTGCGTGCAGCACACTCTGCGGCTAGGAGAGGGAAAATAACACCCTGTGATAGGTGCCCAATGTGACAATTAAATCCCAATCGTTTCAAATCGCTTTAGTGGGATATGGCAAACAAGGAAAGAAACTCAAGAGCTTATTTAAAGATACAGAATTAGATGCTACTTTTTCCTTTACAACATTAGATTTTAGATCAATAATGCAAAAACCATCTGACTTGATGGCAACTTGCCGGGATTTTGATGCTTTTGTGATTACCGTTCCAAACAAATCACTTGCTGACGAGTTGCTGTTTTATTCTCAATTCGAGAAACCAATTTTAATTGAAAAGCCTCTTGGAAATGACTGGTCTGATTTTCAAAAAATAAATCAGATTAATAAAAATCAGAAATCAAAGATTTTAGTTAACTATCCTTTCCCATACTCTAAGTTAGCACTAATAATTAATAATTTACTTGAGTCTCGAGCATTAGGTGAAATAATAAGAATAGAGATAACTCATGGACATGGGCATGCATGGACTAGTGAATACAAAAATTCATGGAGAAGCAAACTAGAATTAGGTGTTGTTTCAATGGCAACTGTTCACTATCTAAATTATTGGCTCACTATTTTTGGATTTCCCACTGATTTTACTAAAAAGCTAAAGAACTATGCAAAATCAGGCGATGCGCCTGATACAGGGTACATACTTTCAACGTTTATATCCGGAGTTGATTTGAGTATATTTACGTCTTACGCAATCCCAAACATTTTTTCTTTAAGAATAATTGGTACCGAAGGAGTATTCCATTATGATGGCGAAGCCGCAAGGTTATTTTCTCCTCGAGATGTTTTTAGTCCCTCTGGTAGACACGTTACGCCAGAAGCAGTTTCCATTGATTATTTTGATTTAGAAGAAAACTGGCTTATTGGACAAAAAAAAATTATTGATATCTTTAGCATAGGTATTAAAACACAGCTTTTCAATTTTTCTAACTTTGATGATGCTGTGGCTACTTTTAAATTGTTGATTTCTAATTGATGACATAGTTTTTGTCGATATGAATCTAATTTGAGTTACATACCTACCCCAATTTAATCCATTTGCATAGCTAAATTTGAAAACTTCTAGTAGTTACTTTTATTGGAGCAGTTCATAACTTAGCGATTAGAGTCTGGTTGATTAAACTATAAGTTTAAGCCACTTGCTAAATGGTTTTAACTATCACTAAAGTGTTTAGTGAGCTATGGTGGTTATTATAGCGGGGTTTTCTTGAAGATCTCGACTCGTATATGAATTATTTCCTAGAAAGCTAATTTCAGACTATCACTAAATTATATACTTTGTTGATAGTCCTAAAATATCTTTCCAAAACTTTTAAACCAGACCGCAGCGTTAATACGTATTAATAAGTTAACATCACTTTCCTTACTTTAGGCCAAGAATGACTGATGTAAAATGAGACTGTCAGATTAGAAGTCCGGTTTTATGTTCAAACTGATTGGTGCGCCCGCAGGGATTCGAACCCCGAACCTTCTGATCCGTAGTCAGATGCTCTATCCGTTGAGCTACGGGCGCAAAGTAATGCGTTGGAAAGTCTAGCGACTTATCAGGATGTGCCCAAACTTATTAACCGCTTCCAATCAACTTCTTTTATTCTAGGTTTTCC
>Ga0214923_10007003_pt1 | contig 12428 bp, 30 predicted proteins | sample LL1510_MetaG_FD_177993 | JGI IMG/M metagenome (GOLD analysis project Ga0214923, IMG submission 177993) | Freshwater microbial communities from Lake Lanier, Atlanta, Georgia, United States - LL-1510 | ecosystem: Environmental > Aquatic > Freshwater > Lake | place: USA: Georgia | collected...
GCCACCCTCGTCCAGGCCATCACGGCCATCCTCCCCAACGCCTGCTTCGGGGAGGACAACGAGGGGCAGCTCGTCATCTACACCGACCTGATGGAGGACCGCCAGGGGAACGTGACCCCCTTCGTGGTCCCCGAGATGCAGGACACCACCGGCGTCGGGTGAAAAGTTCAACCCAGAAAGGATAAGGTAAAGCCATGAACAACCAATCCCGCAAGGTTACCTGTCAGCTCCTCGACATGATGGACCAGGGCGTCATCGATCCCAAGGCCCTCGTCGAGATGTGCCTCCAGCACATGTCCGAGGCCGACGTGGCCGACATGGCCCGGAGCAACGACCTCCTCCTCGACGAAGAGGAGGAGGAAGACGCGGCGTGAAAAGTTCCCAACCAACCTGGTAGAGTAAAACCATGGAGCCAATCACGGCTCCCCCTCCCGCGAGGGCTGACCCCCGGCGGGGGGAGCGTGAGGGGCGGACTGGGGAAACCTGGTTCGCCCCTCACGCACGTATATACACGCGAAAAACCGTCAAATTCGCGGGTGGAGAATACTTACCCACATGAAGCTAACAGCAAGGCAGCTCAGGGCACTGGTGGAAAGCGTGGTGGCCGAGGGAAAGTACTCCGACGAAGGAGCGGACGAGGACCTCGTCGGTGAGTTCATCTCTGACTACGGGGAGAGCGGCGCGGCGACGGCCGACGCGACCGAGTCGGCAAGCGATGAGGAACTCGCCGCCTGGTTCACGGGCAACGGTCGCGCAGAGCCGACCCTGTCGCAGCTCAAAGCCTTCAGGGCTGATGTGCTCCAACGGCTCAGCCCAGACCCCATGGGCGGGTCATTGACCCCGAGCGACATCAAAGACCCCTTGGAGAAGGGCGTCGATAGCTTCATCAGCTCTGTCATCAGCTCGTTCTCCAGGCCAGTAGCGAGCCAGATCACGGATGCCTTCGGAGACGCTGTCGAGGCTCTCGCTGCCGACATGGCAGGCGACATCGCCCCGTCGGGTGCCACAGACCCAGACCTGCTCGACGAGCTGCAGGGCGCGATGTTGGAAGAGATCGAGAGCATGCTGCCCAGCATCGGGGACGCCCTCAAGGATGACATCAAAGAGGTCATGCTCGACACGCTGCAGGCCGCGGTCGAGGACGCGTTCGCCCGAGTCTCAGATAACCACCGCTAAACATGACCGCCGTCGCCCAGTACATTTGACCCATGCCACGAGTCAACAACCAAGACACCAGGGTGGAGACGCCCATCAACCAGCTGCGCTCCCTCCTGGAGGTCCTCAAGCCTGGGGAGAAGATCACCCTGCCACAGACCAAGGCGGAGTTCCTCAAGGTCCAGGAGAACCTGACCCGCCGCCGACACGAGATCCCAGGGGCCGACGACCACCTGGCCTACATCGAGGTCTGTCTCCTGGCGGAGGCAGGTGGCAAGCTCAAGTTCCTCGGCTAGCGTATACTTAGTCCCACGAGGAGATCAGGAACGATGACGATCAAGATGACTGTTGGGCAGCTGCGGCGGCTGGTTGAGAGCGTTGTGCAGGAGATGGCAGGGGACTCTCCTGCAGACGTTGAGACCCGTGAGGCGGATCCGATGCCTGTCACCAAGGACGAAGATGGAAATCCATTGCACTATCTAGTGCGATCGGCGAACCCAGGGGAAGGAGCCATTCCTTGGAAGGCCGCCCGATTCACGGGCACACAGAGCACAGGCGCTGGTCTCGAGTATATTTTCAACTTCGGTGGGCATAGACTTCCTGTCCTGAAGCAGTTCCTAAAGGATAATCTCGTCACCAACTCAGAAGGTGAGTTCGTCAGGGCCACAGACGCTGAGATCAAGGCGAATGCGGCAGGCGCTGAGGTTAACAGGAAACACATGGCAGGGGAGATGCCAGGTGTTCCTGGCGCCTATCCTCCGCCGGATGCATGGAATGCTATACGGCGCAAAGGCTAACAGGCAACACACGGCAGGGAAGATTCCAGGTGTTCGTGGCGCCTATCCTCCGCCGCGTGCATGGAATGAGATACCTTGATCACCCCTTGATCAAACCTATCACCCGTCACTCCACGTGACACCAGAAAAAACAGATCGGCCCCGGAAGAGGTTTCCCACCTCCCGGGGCCGACGATTTTTCTGAGGGGCTCCTGGTGTCAGGAATCGGTGAGGATCTGGTCCACCTCGTCCGGGGTCAGGCCGGAGGCCATCATCCACTCCCGGAGGTCGGCCTCGTCCCCGTAGGTGGCGGTGGCCGTGACCAGGTCATCCTCCTCGTCGAGGTCGAAGTCCGACAGGGAGACCCCGTGCTCGGCCGCGATGTTGGCCGCCTCCTCCAGGAGGTCGTCGACGGTGCAGCCCTCGGCCTCGGCGACCTCGGCCATGTTGGTTGCGGAATCGATGGTGACGGTTCGGTTGTAGCTCATGAGGTTACCTTACCCTTTCTGAGAAGGACTTTTCAGGACTTCCACTGCCCCTTCAGGCGGCTGTTGACGGTGGCAGCCTGGGCCTTGTCAAAGGCCGGGTGCCGGGCCCAGAACTCGATCTTGCGGTCGCAGACCACCAGCTCCCTGGAGGCCTGCATCTTCTCGGAGGCCGTGCCCTTCTTGTAGATGAACTGCAGGTAGTAGTAGGCCTCCAGGTGCTTCTGCCAGGCCCCCATCACCGCCGGGGTCTGCCACAGGTGGATGGGGGTGCCGGAGAACTTGCCACGGGGTTCAGAATCACCGTAAACAATCGCCATTGGACCTCCTTTGACCGGGGAACCATTCCCCGTTTCCATGAGCCCATACTACAACTTCGGCCATGAAGTTTTCACAGGGGGACCAGTGATCTTCCTATGATCAAATGAGTGCACCCCGCCCCAGGTCCAGCCCGGGGCAGGGTGAGAAGATGTGGCTGCTGTTGAAGGGTCAGTCAGCCAGGTAGCAGCACCAGCGGCGGCCGCCGGAGTCGAAGGAGATCCACTGGGAATCCACCTCCACCTCCTTGCCGGTGGCGGCGGCCAGCTGGACCTGTCGGAGGGCCTGCAGGACCTTCTTGGGGTTGACGGTGGACCACTGGTCGTGGTCCGCCCCGGTCTCGGCCGAGACGAAGTACTTGCCCTTGCAGCCGCACATGCAGCCGACCTTGCCGATGTAAGCGCGGCGGACCTGGGAGGGGGTGATGCTCTGGATGTCCATGGTCTTACCTTACCTTGTTTGATGTTGACTTTTCACCCACGGCCAACCGTTGTTGGAGGGCCGTGGGTGAAACCTTTCAGTTGTCGTCCCAGATGGCACCATCGAAGAACAGCTCGAAGTACCCCAGGACCTCGTTCGAGGACTTGCCGGTGGCCTTCACGATCTTTTTCACGATGGGCTTCATCTGGTCCTTGAAGTCATCCTCGCACACAGGGCCCCAGTCGCCATCCATCCCCTGGTGGAAGTCGTGGATGACGTCACGGGCCTTCATGAGCACCCTCTTGTACCCCTCAAACGGGGGTACCAGGTCGTAGAGGGCCTTGAGGATGGTCTCCTTGTCCATTTGAGATGCGGTGCGGTAGTTGATCATGTGACTACCTTACCCCACCCATTCACAGCTTTTCACCGTGAAAAGTACCGCGGCGGGGTGGTAAGGTAAGACCATGAGCAACCGCCCCATCCGCCACCCCCTCCACCTGTCGGCCCTCAACCTCCACGCCGTCTTGGAGCAGCTCCTGGAGCACATCCCCCACAACGACGAGACCGGGCACCTGATCGACGAGCTCGTCGGGGTGGCCTGGCCCAACCACATGGTCGAGGTGGGCCTGACCGGAGTGTGCCTCCCGGGTGGCCCGGCCGCCGAGTGAAAAGTCAACCTCAAACAAGGTAAGGTAGATCCATGATCGACACCAACCTGGTTCGGAACCTGATGGACGCAATCGAGAACGCCGGCTTCGAGCCCCGCTCCTACTCGGGCCGTGGGATGTACGGCAAGGAGTGCCTCGGGGTCACGGTCGACCGGGAGACGTCCGTCTTCCAGCTCGCGGCCCAGATCATCGCGGCGAGCGACGACCCGGGGGCGATGGCCGACTTCCTGTCCGACGTCCGGGTCGCCGAGGACTCCATGGGCATGGGGACCATCGTCTACTTCCCGCGGATCGACTGGATCGACCGGGACGACGAGGACGAGGACGAGGGGGACGAGTGAAAAGCTCTAACCCGAAAGGGTAAGGTAAGGCCATGGGAATCACACTCAACGACGTCATCAGCTTCATCGCCGACGGGACCTTCACCGAAGCGGAGCGTGCCCTCATCATCCGGACCATCAACGCCCGATCCAAGGCGGACCAGCGGTCCGCGGCCGGCCAGTTCTGGCCGGGCGACACCGTGGAATGGAAGTGCGCGTTCGGGTCCCCCGTCCGCGGCACCGTCACCAAGGTGAACCGCGTCACGGTCCACATCAACGGCTTCGACGGCCGCAAGTGGCGGGTGGCTCCCACCCTCCTGCGCTCGGTGTGAAAAGTTGCCCCGGGGAGGGGTAAGGTAAGACCATGGAAGACAGCATCAAGGTCGGTGACATGGTCGAAGAGATGGGCACCGACTCCGGGTGGTGGGTGGTGACCGAGGTCTTTCGGAACTCCCTCCGGAAGGGCTTCGCTGCCCGCCTCGCCCTCCACGGCAAGCCTGAGTGCGTCACCTTCGTCTCCATCGACCGCCTCGCCAAGGTGAAAAGTCCCTCCTGAAAGGGGTAAGGTAAGACCATGAGCAAGGCAACCAAGAAGAAGTCGGCCCCCCGCAACGCCATGGTCCTCGGGATGCTTCTCACGAAGCGGTCGGTCAAGCTCCGGCACCGGTCGGACCGTCGTCCCAAGGACGCCCGCCGGGACGAGACCCGGGGCGGGTGGTGAGACCATGGCCAGCATCACGCGGCACTTCGCAGTCACCAACGCCGTGGCCGCCACCCTCACCCCCGAGGGGGAGGTGGCAGACACCACAGCCTTCAGCGCAGCCCTCCGCTCCCTGGTGGGGGTGGTGGGGCGCAACGCCTCGGACGTGGCGGACTCCCTGGTCGACGCTGGGATGGACGGGGAGGCTGCCGCAGAGATCGCGTTCAACCTCCAGGGCTGGGAGTGAAAAGTCACTTCTGAACAAGGTAAGGTACCACCATGGCAAAGCGCACCCAGGACATCACTCGCACCCAGGCCGCCGAGCTCATCAACGAGCTCCTCTTCCGGCTCGACCACTTCACCCGTGAGGGAGCGGCGAGCCGCATCGACCGGGTCGAGGTCATGTCGTCCCTCTTCGACCTCGTCAACAGCTACAACCTGCAGGTCCCGATGCCCTGCAGCGGTGAGGCACACAACAATCCCCACATCGACCACTGCGGGGTGTGTATGCCCCACTGGGGTACCGTGTCGACTCCGGTCCGGGTGAAGTGAAAAGTTCCTCCCAGAAGGGGTAAGGTAAGACCATGCCGATCACCAAGACCTCCTACGACTACACCACCGGGGCTCGCACCGTGGAGACCCTGTTCGCGGACCGCGTCCTCCGGATCGAGACGACGACCGAGACCAGGAACTGGTCCGACACGCTGGACTACACCGACTTCCGGTCCACCAACTGCGTCTACGCCCTGGTGTGGCTGGGGACCCACGGCCTGCCGCCCAGCAGGATCGACTTCTCCGGACGCGTCCACGCGGACCTGGAGGTCTCCTCCTGGAACGCGGACAAGGTCCGGGACCTGGAGTTCCACGAGCAGTTCGGCTGGGTGGACTGCACCAACATCTTCTCGGACCGCAACGGCTACTCCCTGGAGGCCGCGGTCGACGGCGACTACGCCTCCTTCGGCGACCCCCTGATGTGGGCCAACCTGATCGCCTGGGAGGGCTACCACGCCGCCCGCCGCGCGGAGGAGCTCAAGAAGCTGGCCGAGGCGGCGGCGGCCCAGGACGCCATCCGCCAGGCCGAGGAGGCCAAGCGGGCCGCCCGGCAGGCCAAGAAGGACGCCAAGGAGGCGGCGGGCAAGGCCGAGGCCGAGGCCAAGCTGGCCAAGGTGCCCCCCAAGGGGTCCCTGGCCACCGTCAAGGGCTTCACGGGCCAGGTGTTCTGGACCGGCGCCACCCGGTACCGGGGCCGGTGGGACGCCCGGTTCGGCCTGAAGGACATGGCGGGCACGGTCGCCTGGTTCGCGGCCGGCGACCTGGGGGAGTGAAACGCTCCCCCTCGGGGGTGTAAGGTAGGAGCATGGACACAAGAGACCTGGCGCAGAAGCTCGTCGACTCCCTGCTCGGCTCCCACCCGGAGCCGGGGCCGACATGCCCCGACGGGCCCAGACCCCGCCTCCTGGAGATCGAGGCGGGCGGGCAGTGGGTGGAGGTGGACGAGGCCACCTGGCGGTCCTGGACCGGACGGCGCATGGTGAACGGCGCCGAGCACCACGGGCCCATCTTCCTGATGGGGTCCCCGGACGGCACCCCTCCCTACACCGGCCGGCGGGTGTGCCTGTGCCCCACCTGTCAGGAGCAGGTGGAGCCCCGCTACCGCCCCAACTAAGTTCGTTCCCAAACACACGCAGTGAAAATCCCCTCACACAAGGAGTATACTGAGACCATGAACAACAACACCACCCCCGTCACCGTCGGCTACATCGTTCGCGAGGCCAACAAGCGTCGCTTCCTCACCCGTCCCACCTACAGCGGCCGCGTCCGCGGCATCTGGGGCCTGAAGGGCGAGAGCGTCGTCTTCCCGACCCGCGAGGAGGCGCAGTCGGCGGCCAGCAACATCAACAAGCGGCGCCCCGAGGGCCACTCGGCCTACTTCGCTCAGGTCCGCCCCCTGGTCCTGAACTACAAGCGCTGAGCCGACGCCGCGGCCCCGGCCGGGATGTTCCCGGCCGGGGCCGGCCTCACCCGCTGCCTAGCGTGGCGAAGCAGGCAGACGCAGCGGACTCAAAATCCGCCGCCCCGCGAGGGGCGTGCCGGTTCGAACCCGGCCGCTAGGACGAAGCGCCACCTATGGTTGGGTGTCATCCTGGAAAAACACCACATTCGTCCCCGTAGCTCAGCTGGATAGAGCATCGGCCTTCTAAGCCGACGGTCGCACGTTCGAGTCGCGCCGGGGACGCTGGAGGAGGCACACATGAGACACTCACTGACCCTTGTTGCGCTGGTCCTCGTGGCCTGCGCCCCTGGCACAAATCACAAGCGTCGAGCCGCCCTGACCCTGCCGCCGGAACAGGTCTCCTGCACCGCCCCTTCGGCGGTCCCGACCAGCGAACTGGCCCCGCAGTGGGGGGAGGCGCTCAGGCTGACGCGGGAGACCAACGATGTGCTGGAGGACTGCGTCATGCCCGCCTACGGCCTCTACCCACGGCGTCGTGTCTGCGACGCCCCACCGACCGACTGCCGCTGAGAGGAAAAGACGCATGAAAAGACGCATGAAGACGACAATCATCGCCGCTGTGGCTGCCACTGTGACCATGTCCTGTGCCACCCCAGGAGACGCTCTGGCGCCCTGCCGGGACACGGCCACCATTCTCACCGTCGGGACCGACGCCGCAGCTTCCTGCCACCCCCAGGCTTCACTGGAGGCTGCTCCCGTGGGCTCGGCGGCGGCTGTCCTGGTGTCGTGTCGGTGTGCTGTGCTGCCGCAGCCCTGCGGCTGTGACTGTGGGGCCAGCTGCAGCCTGCCCACCCATGACTCTGGGACCGAGTGAAAGCCTGGCCTGGAAGGGCGTAGGATAGGGCCATGGACGACAAGTTCGTGTCACCGTGGTCCACCGGCCTGGACCCAGCCACAGGCGTCTGGATCAGCCCCGCCGACGCTGCCCGGGTGGAGAGGTGGAACTCTCGCCTCCCCCTGGGCGACCCACGCCGGGTCATCCTGGTCACCTCTGGAGGCCATCCTGTGATGCCTGGCCAGTGGTCTGGCGACCCTTCCTCCGCCCCCGTGGTCCTCCTGCTCCTCAACCCCTCCTACGGGCCGCGGACAGAGGACATCTACGAGGGTGGCCCGCCGGAGGCCCTCTACCACCTGTGCCTCAACGCCATGGGCCACTGGGACGCTACGTATCCCAACCCGTGGCTGCACCCGGTCCTGCGGTCCCGCGAGCCCTGGTGCTCTTCAGTCGTCTTCGGCGCCCTCCACCGGCAGCTCCAGGACGACGGCTGGGAGGCTGAGGCTGCCTGGCAGCGGATCTCACAGAGGGTTGCAGTCCTGGAGCTGTCCCCGTGGCCGTCCCACAAGTGGGGCGACGGGGCCTGGGTCTCTACCTGCCAGGTGTCGGTGGACCTGGCGCGGCGGGCCATGTCTGACCCGGGACGCCTGGCCCTGCTGGGCCGCGGTGAGTCAGAGTGGAAGTCTGCCGGCCTCCTCGACGCTGACGTCCTGCCCAAGTCGCGGGGGGTCAGATCCCACCAGTGCCGCCTGACCCGTGGCAACTTTCCAGAAGCCTGGGACAGGCTGCTGTCGCTTGTAGAGGATGACCATGCCTGACGGCAGGGGCACAGGGCTGGCTGTCGCCCTCCTGGTGGCCGCGGGCCGAGCCGCCTTCTTCTTGGCCTGCGTCTCTGCCATCGGCACCCTGTGTGGGCTAGGGGCGGTCTGGACGTTCTTCGCTTTCCTGGTCACAGCCCTGTGGGGCCCTTAACGGAGGGTATGGTCGACGGACGAGTGAAGAGTTCCAGCAGGAAAGGATAAGGTAGTCTCATGAATGACGCCGACCGACTCGCGGAGCTCGAGTCCTTCTCCTACCCCTTCCTGTCCGGCCTGGCCTCCCACTGGCACCGTGAGGCCCTTCGGCTCCACCGGGAGGGGCGGCTGTCCCTGACCAAGGGGATCCCCCACGAGGACCGCCAGGCCTGGATCGCCTGCGGTGGTCCCCACCTCCCCTCCCCACTCCAGGTGGCCCGCCTGGAGGCGTTCGTAAAGTCCCGGGCGTGAAAGTCTTCAACAGGAAAGGGTAGGGTAAGACCATGGAAACCGTCTACACCATCCGCGACCTGCAGAACACCCACACCCTGGACTTCCTCAACAGGGTGATGAGCATCGTCAACAGCGTCAGCAAGGAGGACCTCCTGGTCGAGAAGGTCGGCTACGGCCTCAACCAACTCGACTGGACCGACGAGACCTGGAACTTCATGACCTTCCGGTGCCACCCGATCTGGGTATCGCGGCGTCCTGATCGCAAGGCGGAGCTGGTGGAGAAGCTGCTCGCCGCCCTCCGGCCTGCCTTCGGGGACCTGGAGACCGAGTACGTCGGCGACGGTCCGGAGGACAAGGTGATTGTCCGGTGGGGCCGGTCGCGGCGGTCGATCGGGGACTGATCCCGGAAGGGCGGTGGGGCGGACACCCCCACCGCCTCACCGGGACCGGTTGATCCTGAAGCCACCCGCGAAGAGCGGGTTGATCTTCCCGAAGTCCCTCTTCAGGAGCCGCTGGATGTCGGCCAGGGTCGCCCCGGAGTCGACGTTGTCGTCCACCACGAGGACGGGACCTTCGACGCCGTCCAGGGCCCCTGGGACCACGTCGTGGATGCCGTCGAAGAACTCCCTGCGCGTCACCGAGACGTCGTCTGCGATGGACGACGTCTCGCCCCGCGTCGTCTTGTTGCGCATGGTCCTCAGGTTGGCCTCCAGGTCTTGCCTGAAGCTGTCCACCTTCTTCTGCGGCTTGCCCTCCGCCCAGCGGCTGAACCTCTCCTCGTTGATGCTGATCTTGCTGGGGTCGGTGGTCTTCTTCAGGGCGTCGATGACTGGCGTGCGTAGCCCGGCGGCACACATCTCCGCGAGCGCCTTGGCCATGGGTGACCTACTGGCTGCCGCCATGACCGCACTCGGACGCTCAGGCGCGAACTCGAACTTGCTGACTATCTTCTGGGCCATCTTGCTCCACCACACTCGCCTATCGCGGTCTGGCATCGTCAACGTCGTTCCGCTAGCCAGCTCTACGTCCTTCTTGACGACGTTGACGACGCTGAACACTGCGACCTCCGCTCCCGCCTGTCCCATGACGCTTACAATCTTAGACACCTTGTCGCTCATCTCGTTCTGGCCAGCAGGAAACTTGCTCGGGTGCCCGTACGGGCAATAGACCTTGACTCCTTTTACGTCGTACCACAGTAGGCCCCTGTTCACCAGTAGGTTGTCCAAGTCATCGTGCTTGAGCACCAAGTCCTCAGGCCTGAGGTCCTCGCCCTTGGCTTCCATGAGTAGGTGTCGAATGTAACTCTCTAGCAGCATGCCTGCTAAGTATCTGGCGCTGCTACCTGTGTGAAAAGTTTCCGTAGAGGAGGGTAAAGTAAGACCATGCAGACGCCCCACAAGTTCAACTCTGGAGACTCTGTCACCTGGGGCTCCGGGGCCATCCGCGCCCTGGTGCTCCACCCAGCCTCCCAGGACTCCTACTCGGTCACCCTGGCAGCGGACTACCCGTCGCCCTGCGGCCGGGTGTGGACGAAGGGGACGGTCGTGGAGATGCCGGCGGAAGAGCTCCGCCTCCTGGCCTGATGCTGGTCCGTCCCCGGTGGGGCACCCTGAAGCTGTACCGGAATCCGTCCCCAACGGGCTGGAACGAGGCCCTCAACCCGGTGAAGGTCGAGACCGACGTGCTGCTCCTCGTCGTCGGCGAGTACTTCGAGGAAGACCTTCGGCGGAGGAACCACGGCACCTGGTACCAGGTCCTGCACGAGGGTGTTCCCATGTGGGTCCACGGGAGGGACGTCAACGCCGTGGGTGAAAAGTTCTGACCGAAGGGGGTAGAGTAAGGCCATGGAAAACATCGCCTTCAATGGGGCCGTGGTGGATCTGATGCAGCTGGCCGAGTCCGACGACTTCTCCTACTATTCCAGGAAGAAGACCGCGGAGGACCTGGCCGACCTCTGGATCGAGAACCAGTACGCTTCCGAGGATCCGCCGTGGTGGACCGACGAGCAGGTGCAGGAGATCTTCGGCCGCCTCGTGGAGCTCCTGGTGGCGGCGGGCTTTCCGAGGGCATGAAAAAGCTGTCCCGGAAGGGGTAAGATGGCGCCATGAGAGTCCTGGTTCTCGACGACAACGTGTTTCGACATGACACCTTCGACCGGACCTACGACGGGCCGGACGACGAGGTGGTGCATTCCTATAGGTACTTCCACTTCCTGCACCTGCTCCTCACCTGCAAGTGGGACCTGGTCCACCTTGACCACGACCTGGGTGACTTTGTCGATGACGCCGACACCTACTATGACGGCTGGGGCAAAAAGCAGGAATACAACGGGCAGCACGCAGCCATGCGGATCTGCGAGCTGGAGGACGACCGCCTTCCGGATCGTGTCATCATCCACTCGGTCAATCCTGCTGGGGCCCGAGCCATGAAGTCGATGCTGTTCCGTCGTGGAGTCCCTGTCACCTGGGAACCATTCGGCGACCTTCCGGACCTAACCTTGTGAAAAGGTGTCTCCACTCGGGGTAAGATGTACACATGATCAGGGAATGCATCCACTGCGGTTCCAAGTTCAACCCCCAGTCTCCGGCCAAGCTCCGTGCAGGCGGTCGCATCAACGAGTGCCCCGACTGCAGCGACGAGCCCGTGGTCAAGTACCTCGGACTAAACGCAGGCGACGGCAAGCAGGCAGGCATCTCCGTGCTCGCGTTCGACTCCACGGCGGACCGGGAGCGGTACTCCGAGTTCTGGAAGAACAACTCCGGGCTGCACAAGGGCAAGTCTTGCCAGCTCGGTTCCCACCTGTCCACCGACCCCGGCGTCAGGTTCCGGACGGTGACCCAATCCACGGCCACCAACCACAAGGGGCGGCTGTGAAGTACCTCCCACTCCTGTTCCTCCTGGCCGCCTGCGGGGATGACCCTCGGAGCCACCCACAGCCACCGGATCCGGTCGACACCACACCGATCCCACCACCCCGGTGCTACACCGCCTCCGACTGCGAGATCCCCAAGGTACCGTGCCGGCCGTGCGATGATGCCGGGACCGCCACCTCGTGCCCCGGGGTGGCATGCGTCCAGTACTACTGCTACGAGGCCTGGTCCACATGCCGCTCCACGGGAAGGTGAAAACTTAACCCCGGGAGGGGTAGGATAAGACCATGAAGATCGAACTGAACGCTGACCTGATCGTCCCTGGCGATAAGCTGGTCCACCCTCAAGACCTTCAGCCCCGCGTGGTGAAGTCGGTCCAGAGGTCGTTCGGCCACATGGACTACCTGGACTTCGGGTTCGAGGACGGAACCTGGATCTCCGTGTGGAAGACCACCCACCTCACCGTCGTGCGGTGAAAAGTTTAGACTGGAAAGGATAGGATAGAACCATGGAAGCAACTCGCACCTCACGAACCTTCGTCCGCAACGGTGACCTCGGCGTCGACATCCACATGACCCTCGAGGAAGCAAAACGCATCCGTGCGGCCCTGTCAGACCTGGGCGGTGAAGACCTGGACACCTATGGTGGGATCCTGGAGGTCTTGCGGAAGACCATTCCCC
>Ga0214923_10007007_pt1 | contig 12421 bp, 8 predicted proteins | sample LL1510_MetaG_FD_177993 | JGI IMG/M metagenome (GOLD analysis project Ga0214923, IMG submission 177993) | Freshwater microbial communities from Lake Lanier, Atlanta, Georgia, United States - LL-1510 | ecosystem: Environmental > Aquatic > Freshwater > Lake | place: USA: Georgia | collected 2015-10-15
CTAAAAAAAAAAACCCCCCCCCCCCCCCAATGAGTTTACTAACTGAAAAAAAGCGAACAGTGATTCAGGCAACTAACGTTATAATTGGACCCATTACACCATCTCCCGCAGCAGGTGAGCGCCTAATTTATTGTGTCCCTATTCAACCCACAGATGAAAACAACTGGTCAATTTTAACAGACGCCGCAACCGGACAACCTATTGACCGTTCAACCATGGTTGTGAAATACATTATGTTTGAAGCTGACCCACCGCTTGTAGCCGTTCAACCCGATGCACAAATTCAATTAAGTACTTCAGAAACTGCTACAACCAGTGGACCTTTTGTGGATGAATACGACTATTTTTTTCACCAGATCAACAACAAAGCTATTTATGAACTAACCGACTCTTGGTATGTCACATACAACAACCCTAAATACTTGGCTTTACGAACAGGTACTGGTTATACAATTACCTCAGGCACTATTATTTTAACACTTGTTGTGATAGACATACCTACCGCCATGTGAAAAAAAATAACGTAATGTAAAATAAAAAAAACATGAGTTTGCTGACAGACGACAAAGCTCAAGTCGTAGAGGCTCAAAACTTTGTAATGCAAGGTGGTGGTGGTGCTAGTGCCGCTACAACCACAAATACGGCCACGGCCGTGAGTGGTGTTACCTTAAAAACAGTTGTTGGTTACGTGACTCCAACTAATCAAGAATATACCTTTGTTTTAGATTTACAAACAAAGCAACCTTTACAATTGCCAGAGGGGTTTCTTCCAATCACTTTGTTTACTGTGCCTTTGCAACAATATGAAACAAACAACGTGTTGATTTATGCGTCGTTTGTTGATTCATCAACCAACCCGGCAAACGTTAGAGAAGTTGACAATTGGAGTGGAAATCAACTAAATAGTGTGTACACTTACACAGAGATTAATGACATACAAAATAACGCGCTTTACTACCAAGGCTACAACTGGCTGGCGTTTCGAAACTACTACTATCCTACCCCCATCACCAGTGGAATTTCCAAAATTGTTCTTCAATACATTTAAAAAAAATAAAAAGTAAAATAAAAAAATTACCATGAGTTTGCTCAAGGAATTAAAAAAAACGGTGATAGAGGGTCAAATTGTGTCTTCGGTAACGTCAGGTGGCAGTGGCAGTGGCAGCACAATTTACACATTGCGAACTGGTTACATAGAACCGCGTGACCAATTAAACCTGTTGGTGCTTGACAATGAGACCGATGAACCAGTGACAACCCCTGAAAACACGTTTCCAATTGCCACATACATGATTCCAGAAACAGCAATCACAAGCACCGACTTGGACAGCAGTTACTTAAATTTGTATGTGTACGATGACACGTCCTTTAGTAATGGACTGCCCATTGCAGGGGGGTTTAATGGCTACCAAGTTAACACCCTGTGTTCTAATGAAATGATTGCCACATCCACTCTCATGTCAGATGTGATTGACTACCCGTACATTGGGTTTGAGTCGTCCGCTGACTTTTTGTCAGGTAAAATACAGGTTGTCATGTATTTTCTTCCCGCTACTCTTCCCCCACTGCCATAAAAAAAAAACGGCTAGCACTACTACTACTACTACTACTGCTGCAACGTACCACTGCTGTCCAGCACCTCCTCCACGTTGTGTTTCAGGTTCAGCCCAATGGTGTTTAACTCCTGCACCAACAACTTGTACGCGTACGGTGTTTCCACCATGAGGACCTCATGAGAGTTGCATGCCCTGCAAAACGGAGGCTGCTTTTCCGCCTCCCCAGGTTGCACAAACATGCTGTCATGCTCATTGTCTGCAATCTGGCCACACCCCTTACAAATGGGAGTGACAAAGTAGTCAGACGCCCGGAACAGCCGGTCTTGAATCACCGCCGACGCACCGTGAGCAATCACACAGTCACGCTCCATCTCACCAAACCGCAGACCACCACGGCGGGCACGCCCCTCCACCGGCTGGCGTGTCATGACCTGGAGTGAACCCCGGCTGCGGGCATGAATCTTGTCCTCCACCATGTGACGCAGCCGCTGGTAGAACACCGGTCCCACAAACACCTTGGTTTGAAACATCTCCCCCGTTTTGCCGTCAATCATGGTCTCATTCCCCAACGCGTCATAGCCCGCGTCTTTCAACGCCTCCCCAATCTTGTCAATGGACGCGTTACGAAACGCCGTGCCGTCACCAAACTTGCCCAAAATGCAGCCCGCCTTCCCTAAAAGCGCCTCTTTGAGCTGACCAATGGTCATTCGGCTGGGCATGGCATGGGGGTTCATAATGATGGACGGCACCATGCCCGTGTCCATGGAGAACGGCATGTCCTCTTCATTGATGATAAGCCCTATGGTCCCCTTCTGCCCGTGCCGAGAGCTGAACTTGTCTCCCACCATGGGCACCCGGGTGCTGCGTACCACCACCGTCACCGACTTCATCCCATCCCGGTTGGGGGCAATGACCACCCGATCCACCGTGGCGTTAACGCCCGCCGTGCCCTCATGCACCGTGCTCTTGTCCCGCCTCACACTAGAGTCCTCTGTGGCGCCGTTCATGGTCATGGTCTTCCCAATGAGCACGTCGCCGTTGGCCACGGGCACACCCACGTCAATGATGCCATGGGCATCCAGCTTGGAGTAGTTGGACAGTTTGACACCCAAACACTTTTCATGGTTCATGGGGTGCTCAAACTTTTCCTTGTCTGCCCCCACCGACCGCTCAAAGTCCCGGTACACACTGTAGTACGTAGACCGGAACATCCCCCGGTCCAGCGCGCCCTTGTTAAAAATGATGCTGTCCTCCTGGTTGAACCCCGTGTGAGACATGATGGCCACAATGGCATTGAGACCCATGGGCAGCTCATTGATCTTTGCAATGTCATCCATCCAGCTCTGCACCAGCGGCCGCTGGCAGTAGTACGGCACCAGGTAGTGAATGTCCAACCGGTTCATGAACGTGAACGTGGGCACCGTTTGACTCTGCTTCACCATGGCCGCCTGGTACATGTTGCGGGGCGCCTGGTTGTGGTCCGGGAACGGAATCAAAGACGAGGACAACCCCAGGATAGCAATGCCATGCAACTCACAGTGTGTGGCCTTGAACGGCGGCACAACACGGGACTCGTCCTCTGGACGCACCAGGACAATGAGCTCATCCTCCTCCACCTTGTCAATGTACTCTATGACGCCGTGACGTAACAGCAGCGTCCACAGCTCCGTGGACCCGGTGCAGTCTGTTTGCCACTGGGTCACCAACACCGGGATGCGCCACACGTTGTCCAACACAAACAGCGGCCTCATGACACACCCAATGTCACTGTAGATCAACACACTGTCCGGACCGGTGCCACGGCAAATGGAGACATCAAAGGGCAGGGCGCCACTGCGCCGGCCGTCACGCAGCTGTTGCACCAGGGCGTCCACGTCGTCGGTGGTCCCCAGGATGTCCCCATTCAGCATGACCAACGGGGAGTCCAGTTGTGTCAAGGTGGCGTCAATGGGGTACAGCTGCAGCAGCACCGGCGCAAGAACGGAGCTCAGGGTGCCCAACCGGATGTGAGCCGTAATCGCCAGTGTTTTAATGAGACCACAGCTCCCACCCTCGGGGGTTTCACTGCAACACAGAATGCCCCAATGACTGGGGTCCAGTTGACGCATTTTGGGGTTTTTGCCCTCCCGGCACATGGGTGTGTTGATGCGCCGAATGTGACTCACCATGGCCAGGTTACTCATGCGGTTCAACAGCTGGGTGACACCCACGTGAGTGCCGTTTTGACGCTGCACATTCCAGTTGCCCGTTGCAAACGCCGAGCGCAACCCACTGGTAATTTTTTTGTAGTTTACGCAGTTCACCAGCCGCACCATCCGGTTAGAGTCAATTAGGTTGTAAATGGTAATGCGCAAGGAAGACACAAACTTGCGGAACAGCTGCCGGAACAACACCGCCATCAACATCCCCGCTGTGTCAATCCGCTTGTTGCCGTAGTGATCCCGGTTGTCAAACTGGAACGTCTCCTCCCGGTCCGACACGTACGCCCCAATCAGCTTGCGGATCACAATACCCAGGAACAGCATCTTTTTCTTTTGAATAAACGGACTGTCGGTTAGACCCAAGTGTGGCAAAAACTCGTTGCTCATCAGGTGCTCCATGTACTTGCGCTTCCGGTCTTTGGTGGGCATTTTGGTGCCGTGTTCCGCCACCTTTTCATACACCGTGTCCAGGGGTAACTTGGCTAGCACGTCATCCAGCATGGACCGGAACAGGCGGTACTGAATGTGATCTGAGTGCCCCGGGTTCTCTCGGACCACTCTGGGGTACACGTGAGCGGCAATGACCTCCAGGTCACTGTACTGCAGCATGCGAAACACCAACATCAACGGCACTGCCGCTTGCAAAAACGGGATGGTGACCAGTATTTGGGGGTTGGTGCACCCCTGTTTGGCAGTAATCATGATGTTCAGCGTGGACGTGCTGCGGTACTTGTTCTCAAACCGGCTCCGCACTTCACAGGTGAACGCAAACTTGGTGCTCTTGGTAGAAAAAATGAACGGGTGGTTGGTCCTTAACGCCTCTTGAGGTTGAAGAATCTTTTCGTTGCCCCGAATAATAAAGTAACCCCCCTTGTCCAGGTGACACTCCTCTCGGCGCCAGGTGCTGTTGTACAGGTTGCACACCTGAGACCCCACCATCACCGGGATCATGGCCACCGTAATCTCCCGGGAGCGTTTACAAGACAACACCGGCCACCCAGAGCAGTCCTGCCGCTCCAACACGGTTACGGTTTCATCCTTTAACACACTGTCTGGGATGGAGCGAATGATGTGCAGAATGTCAAAAAACACGGGGGCTTGATACGTCAACCCTCTCACACGGCACTCCTGAGGTGACACCAAATGCAGGGTCCCGTTCAGTTCCTTGTGGTTTGGACGCCCCAAAGACACCTTTTCAATAATCAGAGTGTGGTGCACCTTGGCACCACGGTGGCTGATGCTAATCTCCTTGTGCTCCTCCACAATGTGAGGCAAGAACTTGTTCATAAACACGTTGTACGAGTCCAGTTGAAAGTCCACAAAGGTGTTGACCCGGAAGTAGCTCTGCAAAATAGCACGCACCACCGGCTCTGTCAAAATGTCGTTGAATGTGGGTTCCATGACAACTTGAAAAGTAACCAAAAAAAAAAAAAAGTTTTATGGGAAAGAAAGGAAGGCCTTGCTGTACAACAAAAAAAAAATGTTAGTTAGCTCAGCGCGTCTAACACGGTGTTAACGGGCTGTGTTTTACAAGTTGTACTACTTGGATTGGTCAAAGTCACCTCGTATACTGCGCCAATGGCTGTATCTACTACGTCCACCAACACGTTGGATTTTGTAGACAACTTGGGTTGACCGTTTACAGAGACTACATAAAGGGGCACGTCGTTGGCTGAGGAAGTGGAAGTGTTGTTCCATGCTAGTATCACAAACGCTTTTGAGTTGGTGGTGCTACAAGGCAGCACAACACCGTTAAATGTGCCGGTTTTAGACTTGTCTAACGGCACACTGCCTGCGTTGGTCAACCCCAGCTGGCTTGCTTCTGGTGCCACCTGAACCGTTTGCGGCAAACTTTGCAGCTGTGGCACCACGCTCAGTGCTTTGTTTTCATCAAAACTCAGGGGGAAACACAGGGGTGTGTCGGGTGCAAGGGTGCACGTTGCTACACTGCCGTCTGTCAAATCAGGCGATGAAAGGCTCACCACCCGAGAGCCGTCTGACGTCTGAGAGAGACCCATAATGACAAGTTTTAAGGGTGTTCCAGATGGAACGGGGTTTAAGCTTTGATCCGGTTTAATTGTAATATTGACGGTGTTGCTATTTGTGGTATCAAGTGTGGCGTTGGAGACTACCCCTGCCCAGTGGGGTGGTGGAACAGTAGTTGTGTTTTGAGGCATCAACACATAACGGTACTGCAGTGAAGACAGGGGAGAGGAATACGTGGATGGCGCCGAGGCAACAACATATAGGGTGTTTACGTTAGACGATTCGTTCAAGACACTAACAGACAGCTTACCCACCGCATTCTGGGTTTGATTGGTACACATGCCGTTGTTGTACGCCCAGTTTTCAGTGGAGGGGCGACACCCTGGTAGGTAGCCTACACACTGGTTTTGGTTGTTAAGACAAGGTCCCAGCGGGGATGACGCACAGCTGGTAGAATAGGACGTGTTAGGAGGACATGTAAAACCTTTGTTTACGCAAATGTAAGTGGCTGGGCCACAGGTTCCAGTTGTTCGATTATGACAAATGCCGTTTCCAGCTGCCACTGGGCAATGCGTCTCATCTATGCTACTTCCGTAGGGGCAGCCTGGGATGGCATCAAACGGACGACAAGCGTTGGTTGGACTACTATTGTCAGTGCACTGTTCTTTGGGTCGCAGTGGGTGAGTTCCTGCTAAGCACCCATCGGCCGTGGTGACACACGCCTCTTGTAGGGTACTAACGTCTGGGGCAACACAACTGGCTTTCCCATCAGAGGAGACAACCGAGGTGTACGTTAACCCTTGGCAGGTAGTGGAGCCGTCAGGCCAGGTGTACAAGTAAGGTTTGTTTTCACAACCCAGCGGCGGGATGCAGGCATGCTTACTGGGGTCAAAGCCAATAAAGTACATGCCAGATCCAGAACACACGGACGGAACCTGACACACCGCCTTTTGACAGGCCACATCTAATTGTGGGAACCGGGTACTCACCTGTGTAGAGTCGGTACAAACACCGTTATTACTAAAAAGCCCAGTCACGGCGCCTGTGGTGCTGTTTACAGCCAGGGCCGGGCTGCAAACGGGGACACACTTTGAATTGTTGTCAAAGGTTTGGCCCGTTGGGCAGACACACTTGTTTTGAGTGCTGTCCCAGGTTGCAGTGTCTAAACAGGTGGGCGCACAAGTAGTACCCAGTAGAACTTGGCCAGTGGGGCATTTACAGGCAAGGGCACCCGGGTTGGACGCCACAACTTGACACTGAGCCACTGACGGGTACTTGGCACAGGGGGTGCCTTGGTGTAACAACATCCCACTACCTTGTCCGTCATCCACACAGCTCCAAGTGGCCTTGGGGCCACCCCCACTGCCGCCGTCACCACTCTTTTGAGTTCCAAAATAAATGCCCAGTGCTATTGCCACCACCCCCAACACCGCCCCCACTGACGCACCGATTGCCACTTTTGTTTTTTTGCTTGGCATGTGCTTTTTTTTAACTTACTCTCAATACTTTTTTAGAGTCTCTCCTGTTGTATAGAATCGGCTTTTAAAAAAATTTTAGTGCCTGTAATGTTGAAACAAACCATTTTTTTTTTTATTGTTTCAAAAGATATGTCATCAACCCTGTGAAAGTTGTGGCTTCAACTGTTGTTCCACGTGTCCGTGTTATGAAACCCGTCGGTACCCGTGCTTTGTAAACCCACCCGTCATGCTCCGTCCATCTCGAGTGTGTGTTGAGCTCTGTACCGTGTTTGTGGTGTTTTCTTGTTTTGGAGCCGCAGAGAGCCTGCGTGCCAGTTTTGTGGACCTCAGTGGTCAGTTTATGGTACTGAAACATGTGTTGAAAGACCTGTCCATGGAGGCCTATGAAGCAGAAGACAACTTGAAAGTTAGTCTCGGAATGTTTGAACCACAAAAACATGTGCACGTGTCCCACTTGGAAGACTGCTTACATGAGTGTTTATGTTTTTGGCAGACGGTGGGTGTGTTGTTACCCAAAGTATCACAGCGTTGTAACTGTGGCGGGTTGGCAACCCTGGATGACTTGGAGGTGCAAGAGCTGTCTCATTTAAGTTTTGAACAAGTACAAGAACTGCGCAAGGCCTTGAATACGTTGTATGATCTGGTTTGTTCTTGTCGTGTTTTTGTAAAATAAAAATAAAAGTTGTGACTTACATACACATAGTTCTCTTCCTTCATGCCGTTTCATAGAGCACCCACTTGCTCCGCGTTTCGTCTTAATAATGTCAAAGTCAGTCAAGATGAGCAAGGACGGCTGTTGTTCCAACTTGCTGATGAGGAGGAGGGTTTGTCCGAACTGGACTTTGGGTCCCCTGAAATAAATGAGTACGTGTTACTTCGGGTGGGAACAACGCTGCGGTTTATTGACGTGATGAACCAGTCGTACATGAGCATGCTGTTGTCAGAAACCTTCCCAAATGTACGATGCTCCCTCAGTGTGCGTTGCACCTCTAGAAGATTGTAGTAACAGAGTTACAAAATAAAAAAAACTTTAAAATGAAAAACAAATTACTTGCAAACAAGCAACTACATGGCCAACAGCAGGCCGCTTCATTACCATCTGCAGTCGTCTCAGGTGAATGAGTTGAGTGACCGTGAACTGGTGACGGATGTAGCCTCTTTGTTAAACCAGTTGTGGTCGCTACCTGCATCCAAGCGGTACGTCCCCTGTCCCAACCCACGGTCACTGGAGCGTGAAAACCTGGGGTTGCTGCGCAGTCAGCCGTACTGGGTGTCTGAAAAACTAGACGGCGTCCGCATGTTTTTGTTGTTTGGGTTCTACGAGTCCACCACAGACGGTGAAACCGAGTACGCCGTGTTTTTAGACCGGTCGTACCGGGTACACCTTGTGCCTGTGGATGCTCCAGATGCAGTGTTCCAGGGCACCCTTTTGGACGGCGAGCTGCAACAACAGGAAAACGGCACGTACGTGTACACGGTGTTTGATGTGTATGTGTATGAGGGCACCGCGTTGCGGCATCTCCCGTTTGAACACCGTCGGGCGACTTATGAAACGTTTGTTAAAAGTCATTTGTCTCCTACTCAACCGGGGCTTACTTTTGTGTGTAAGCAGTGGCATGACTTGTCCATGTGTGAAGTCATTTGGAGGCAGTACCAGGATGTGGCAGACGGGCTGATTTTTCAGCCACGGCGTGGAGCACCTGTGCAGCACGGCATTCAAGCTGACGTGTTCAAGTGGAAGCCAGCAGAGCATCAAACCCTGGACTTTTATGTTACACTCCTTCAAAACACGGCCACCCCCACGGAGCTGGCGGTGCTGTTGGAGTGTGGTGATGGTCCGGCCATTGTGCCGGCCAGTCACTTCAACTGCTCTTTCGTGGGGAAGGCAGACGTGAGTCAAAAGCGCACCGTGGTGGAATGCAAGCTGGTGGCTGTGGACACACGTCTTGGAGCGGCTGCCCCCGAGTTCAAGTTTAAAGCCGTCAAAACTCGGCCTGACAAGTCCTACGCTAATGACGCCCGTGTTGTACAGAGCACACTACGGGCATTTCTGGAAAACATTACCATCTATGATTTATGTGGTTTACTATAAATAAAAAAAAAGCACACACACACACACACATACCCACATGTTGTCTTCAACTGCAAAAATTGTATTGATTGTTGTGTTTACGGTGTTGATTGCAGCGGTCATCATTGCCCCAACCATGGCTTGGGCGTATTCTAAACCCGGCGGTACACCCAAAACGGGGTGTAAAACCGACACGGACTGTAACAACCAGGGCCTGTGTGTCAAGGGTGCCTGTAAGTGCAACAGCCCTTGGGGTGGGCCGTTTTGTAGTGTGTTGGGTAACTTGGCGGTGGCGTCTGCAGGCGGACCCGGGGGTACCATTTCTTGCTCTCAAGTGCCCGTGTCCTGTAAAAACGACTCTGACTGTGCCATTTGTACAAAGGACACACAACACACCTGTCAAGCCGTGAACCCCAACCAAAACGCCAAGGGGCTGGCTGGTTCGTTTTGTTTACCCGTGAAAACGGCCAGTGCGTGTCTAACGGGCACTAGCACGTCAGACAGCATTCCTGGGGTGTACACCTGGAACGGCTGGCAGGATGTGGAAACCCAGCTGTGGACGTGCAACTGTGAGTTCCCTGACTTTTATCCGTTGACCACGGTGAGTGACGCCAAGGGCAACCAGACCAGTGCGTGTGTCCGAAAACCCAACGTGTGTCAGTACGGTACCTGGACGTACCCGTGCATCAAGGACCCAAAGAATCCGTTGACCTGTTTAAACCCGTTGTGCAACTCTCCCAGCGATTGTGCTGCCGGGCAGGAGTGTGCCCCCATTACAGAGGACAAGAGTGTGTGTCAGGTGCCGTCCATCAAGTGTTCATCCGTGAGTGACTGTCCGGGGTGTGGTACCGCTACGTACCCTCCCAGTTCGTACACACCAGCGGAGGTGTCGGCTCTGTGTGGCACAGTGTGCACCGGCGCCACATCCACGACACCGGGTGTTTGTCAAAAAACGTGCAAAGTGGATTCAGACTGTGGCACGTCAGGGTATCCCTGTGTAAACGGAACCTGTATGACTAGCCCCAGCACGTTGGTGGGTGCCAACCCGTTTGAACTGGGGCACTGTGAGTGTGAGAACCAGAGCTGTAGCTCCAATGCCGACTGTGCGTCCAACCTGTGTGTTGGCGGCACTTGCATTCAACAACGGATTCAACTGTTGAACGGTGTACCCACATGTGTCAAGGACACGTGTGCCCCTGGTGGGGTGTTTCAACTGCTGCCCATTCCACCGTACACTTATGGCTACTGCAAGTGTGACACCGCCAACGGGTATGAACCTAGTGGTAACACGTGTGTGTACACCAAGGGCGCCGCCCCCTCAACGTTTTGTGCACTGGGGTGTGGCCACGGCAGCTGTGTGGCACCGGGGCAGTGCAAGTGTGACAGCGGCTGGACGGGACCCAGCTGTGACCAGTTTGCCTGCAATCAAATCACGCCTACGGGTCTCACCAACACCGTGGGCTGTGCGCATGGCAAGTGCATCGGCCCCAACACCTGTCAGTGTGACACGGGGTACACCAACAACTCCGTGAACAACGCTTGCACCGTGTCTATTTAATTCCACGTTATTCATTCAGACGGCGCCGAAGCACGGTAGACATTCCTTCCTCAGCTGTTCTAGTTGGCACGTAGTTGGTAGCCCCACCGGGCGCAGGAGGGACGACAACGTTATAACTAGGTATAACGTCAGTGAACCTGTTGTGGGTCACACTTGTTTCTGGGAGGTCAGCTTCATCACTGCTGCTTGGCTGGTAGGTCCAACCTTGCAAATCTTCTTCTGAAATGGCATGCCAAGTTTGAGGAGTACGCGGAGGTGAGGGAGGGGCAGGTGCAGCAGCTGCAGGAGCTGCAGGAGCTGCAGGAGCTGCAGCAGGTGCACGCGGAGGTGAGGAGGGCGGACGTCTAGATGATGAAGTGGCAGATGCAGATGCAGGCGCAGGTGCAGCCACACCTAAAAGTGACATGGCTTCTGCCTGCACTGAGCTCATTGCTGCAACATTTTGCATAAACTGTTCCTCTAATTGTAACACAAAGTTGGTGATTGGGGCGTTTCCATTTTTAACAAATGGTACAAGCGCTTTTTGCACCTGTAACAGCTCTTCTTCTGACCGTTGTTGAGAAACAACTCCCCAAAATAAAGTATTTAAAAACACAACCGTTCTATACTCAGGGTCTGAGTAAATGGGTAATCCCGGTTTTTGAAAATCTTCGGTGAACTCTTTTAACTTATTTTGAAAATCTTTAAACAGAACATGAGTTGGACTCACTCTGGGTCGTGTACGAACAATTTGGAGTAACTTTTTAGCTAGTTCCTCTGTTCTTTTTTTGACTTGAACCGCGTGTGATGATCGTGACGCTTTTGAAGGCGGAATGGTTACAATAATGGGTGGCCCTCCAGAGGCTGCAGCAGAGGCAGCAGCCCTTGAGGTTGTTGCCATTTGTGGCGGTTGAAGTAATTGTGGCCCTCCAGGTGTCAATGATGCAGAACTTGAGGTTGTTGCCATTTGTGGCGGTTGAAGTAATTGTGACCCTCCAGGTGTCAATGATGCAGCAGCACTTGGCCATTCTAAGATCACGCTTTCAGCTTCGGGCACCAGGTGAGTTTCAATCAATTTTAGAGCGTCAATGGGAGCGTCTCCATTTTTTGTGAGCGGTTCAAGGGCTTTCTGTAATGGAAACAATTCAGTAGTGGTCCTTTTTTGAGAAACAACTCCCCAAAACAGTGTATCTAAAAGTAAAACAGTTACAAAATCGGGATCAGTGTCAAAGGATACTCCTGGTTTTTGATATTTGGCCTTGAATTCGTCCAACTGCTTTCTGAACCTTACAAACACCACACTAGAGGGACCCACCATGTTGCTATATCTTTGATTGGCAATCACTATTTGATGTAATGTTTTAGCTAGTTCTGCTACAAGTCTTGCGCGCACACTACTGGATGACGACGGTGCAATAGAAAGTTGGTCACTCCCAGATGGTGGTGGCCCTCCAGCGGCGGCAGCCGCACTAGAGGTTGTTGCAACAAAAGGTGGGGGCCCTCTAGCGGCCGCACCAGCAGCACTAGGTGGCCCTACAGGCTGCACAGAAGACGGTATTTTAGGGTTCATGTCAAACTGTATTTTACTCATC